>Ga0209188_1000228_pt1 | contig 61567 bp, 61 predicted proteins | sample C_130625_EF_Meta_FD_187307 | JGI IMG/M metagenome (GOLD analysis project Ga0209188, IMG submission 187307) | Freshwater microbial communities from Lake Croche, Canada to study carbon cycling - C_130625_EF_MetaG (SPAdes) (version 2) | ecosystem: Environmental > Aquatic > Freshwater > Lake...
CTCGCCATTTAATTCCATTTGATCTCCTTGGGGTTTGTACGAATAGAGTCTTATCTACCAATTGTTCAACAATGTACCATTATTTAACTTTTGGTCAATAAGTCCAAATTCGGATAAACCCTGAGAAACCATGCGCTTTATTGAAGATAGCGTTACCAGCCCAAATAAAGCTGACATTTCAGCAGGCGAAACTATGCCCGCCAGAAAGCGGATGGGTACGGCTGAACGTAAGCGCCAAATTCTCGATAGCGCCATCCAGTTTTTCGCCAAAAATGGCATAGATGGTCAACTCAGAAACCTATCCAAAGAGTTGGGCATCACCCATACCCTGCTCTATCACTACTTTCCCACTAAAGATGCGTTAATTCAGGAGGTCTATAAGGAGGTTTTTGAATCTCGCTGGAAACCAGAGTGGGAACAATTATTGGACGATGAGTCACTCACTCCTGAAGAAAAATTGAACGCCTTCTATTTGGATTACTCCAATACAGTCTTAACATACGACTTTGTTCGTATCTTGATTTTCTCTGGCTTGAGCGATCACTCTATTAGCGATCGCTTTTTTGAGCTCTTGCGTACGCGTTTATTGCCAAGACTCATTCGCGAAACTCGCAAGTATTGCGGTAGGTCTGATACCTCAAAACCCACACAGCGTGAACTTGAGTTTCTCATGGGCCTGCATGGTGGAGTCTTCTATATCGGAATGAGACGCTGGATCTATGGACAAGCTATCTATGCGGCTGAGAGCCCCAATACAGAACAAGAAATCATTCGCGATCGCGTGCAGTCTTACCTTCACTCCGCTAAATCACTATTTGCTTAATTCAAAAGGTCCCTATGTCTAACTTAAGCCTTAATCACTTCTCTATTCGCAGTCTCGAGATCGAAAAAACTACCGACTTCTACTGTCAGTTACTTGGCCTAACCGTTGGCCCAAGACCAGAGTTTCCGTTTCCAGGTGTTTGGCTTTATAACGGTGATGAAAGTAGTTGGGCTAATGCAGTCTTGCACCTCATTGCTATTGATAAAAATGATCCTAACGGACTCAAAAAATATTTAGGGGAGCGCGATCCTAGCTCACTTCATGGATCTGGCGCCGTTGATCACATCGCTTTTTTCGCAACTGGTCTAGAAGAAAAGATTGCCCTCTTAAAGAATTTAAATGTTCCATACCGCGAACGTACTGTACCGGTGATAGGACTCCATCAAATATTTTTGGATGATCCAAATGGTATTGTTATTGAGTTGAACTATCCAGCATCAGAAAAAACTGCCCTGGATGCGAAGGCAGCATAGGGCTTATTCATGGCAAAAATTCTAGTAATCGGCGGCTCTCTTGGCGGTTTATTCATAGCGAATATTTTGCTGCGCCAAGGTCATGACCTTACCTTGCTGGAAAAGACAGTTGGATCTTTGGATGGACGTGGTGCGGGGATTGTGACCCATGATGCCCTAGCAGAAGCGCTCAAAGCTGCAGGCGTCACCGTTGATGAGACACTGGGTGTACCTGTTACCAAGCGAGTAACACTTGGTGCCGACGGTCAAAGCTTGGGTGAGATGGAGCTCCCTCAAGTGCTTACCTCTTGGAGTCGCCTATATCAAATGCTCAAAGAAAGCTTTCCGAGCGAGCGCTATCTTCAAGGCAAGACAGTCAAGTCTGTTGCTCAAGATACGAATTCTGCACAGGTACTTTGTGAGGATGGTAGTCAATACGACGCAGATATACTGATCGCATCTGATGGCATACGTTCTGCAGTAAGAGCGCAGCTTGCACCACAAATTCAACCTGAATATGCTGGATATATAGCTTGGCGTGGCGTATGTGATGAGGCCTGTTTATCGAAATACACTCTTGAAACCTTATTTAATCGTTTTGGCTTTTGCTTACCGAATGGTGAACAAATGCTGGGTTACCCAGTAGCCGGCTCTGGAAACGATAGCCGCCCGGGAAAACGTCGTTACAACTTTGTTTGGTATCGCCCCGCCTCAGAGCATGAGGAGCTAGTAAGCTTATTAACTGATGATGACGGTCATCACTACCCTACGGGCATTCCTCCATTAAAGGTTTCTTGGAAACATATTGCTCACATGCGTAAGGTGGCAAAAGAAATCTTAGCACCCCAATACGCAGAAATTCTGGAAAAGACTGCAGCACCCTTCTTGCAAGCAATTTACGACGTACGCTCCGAGCAAATTGTCTTTGGCCGAATTGCCTTAATGGGTGATGCAGCATTTGTAGGTAGGCCTCATGTAGGTATGGGTGTCACCAAGGCTGGTGATGAGGCTATGGCGATCGCAAAGCATATTGCTACATTGGGCGCCACTCCAGCAGCTCTGAATGCCTATGGTGAAGAACGGCTTAAGTTAGGTCAGCAAGTAGTGGCTAGAGCCCAATATCTGGGGCGCTATATGCAGGCCCAAGGAAGCAAGGGTAATAGGGATAACGAGAAGCTCAAAAGAAATGCCGATACTGTAATGGCGGAAACCGCAATTGATATCAGCGATCTATTGGCCCAAGGGAAAGCAGTGCCTGAATCTGCACATTAAAAGGCGCATTCAGTTAAGATTTAAAAAAACAAAAAGTATTCTTATTTAACAAAGTTTTATATGGAGGAGACAACCATGAAACAAAAAGTAACGAATCAAACAAGACGTAAGATGTTGATTGGTGGAGCTGCTGCTGCAAGCACTCCACTTTGGTTAAATGTAGCGAATGCTCAAGCTGATACCATTAAGATTGGCTTTCCGACTCCGTTGACTGGTCCATTCTCCGCAGAGGCCCAGGACCAAGTTAAGGCAGCTGAATTAGCCATTAAAGAATTTAATGATGCCGGCGGATTTAACGGTCGCAAAGCTGAACTTTTAGTGCGTGATGACAAGTTGAACCCGGGTGAGGCTGCAACTCGAACATTAGAGTTAATTGAAAAAGATAAAGTGAACTTCGTAGTGGGCTCACTCTCAGCTGCGACCCAACTCTCCATCAACGCTGTTTGTAAAGAACGTAAGGTTCTCTTCAACTCGATCAGCCAATCTGATGCGATTAACGAAGCAAAGGACTGGAGTGTTTACACCTTCCACGAAGCGCTTAACCCAACCATGACTGCTGGTGCTGTAGCCCGCTATTCCATTCCGCGTTTTGGCAAAAAGATAGTCTTCCTCACAGCTGACTATGCTTATGGCCATGAAATGGTTCGTGCTTTTGAGCGCGTAGGCAAAGAAATGGGTGCTACCACTTTGGCTGACATCCGCCACCCATTAGGTACATCTGATTACTCTGCTTTCTTGCCACGCATTAAGGCATTGAACCCAGACATCCTTGTACTCTGCAACTTCGGTCGTGACTTAGTTAATTCAGCCAAGCAATGTACTGACTTTGGTCTTAAAAATAATATCAAGATCGTTACACCCGTACTCCTCTACACTGCACGTCTTGCTGGTGGACCCGAAGCTTTTGAGGGCATCATCGGCGGCACATCCTATTACTGGGGTCTGGAAGATCGTATCCCAACGGCTAAAACATTTAATGATGCTTTCCGCAAAATGTACAACGGCTCCGTTCCGTCTGACTACGGCGCACTGGGCTATGCTGGTGTGAAGAGCGTCTTGGCTGGAGTAAAGATTGCAAAATCTACTGACACTATGAAAGTAGTTACTGCAATGGAGAATATGAAGTACGACTGGTACAAGGGACCTGAGTACTATCGTAAGTGTGACCATCAAGCCGTGCAAACCGTCATCATCGTAGAGTCCAAATCTAAGAATATGAAAGACAAGTATGATGTCTTCAATATTTTGACAATTGAGCCCACCACTGAGAAAAACATGCGCACTTGTGCAGAACTAGGCCACAAAGCCTAATCTTAAAATTTCAGGGTGGATGAATAATTCACCCTGATCCACTCCCCTGCACCACTTGGTTAAGGGGAGTTTTTTCTGAGTACATTTATGACCGGCCTTACATTTGAACTTCTTTGCATGCAGTTGCTTACAGGCATCGCCTTAGGCAGTATCTATGCACTGCTAGCCCTTGGTTTATGCCTTATCTTTGGCATGCTCAATGTGGTGAACTTTGCCCATGGCGCTTTCTTTATGGTTGGCGCATTTTTAGGCGTGTACTTCTTGGGCATTACCGGAAGCTTTTGGTTTAGCCTAGTACTCACCCCTCTGTTTACTGGTGCCATAGGATTACTCACTGAACGTTTTTTGGTTAGACCACTCTACGGACGTGGCTTGGACTACCCCTTGCTATTAACCTTTGGTCTTTCTTATGTTTTGATTGAACTAATGCGCGTTACCTTTGGTATTGAAGGCTTGCCCTCTGTCACACCTGAGGGACTTGGTGGATCAATGAATGTAGGTATTGGCTATTTCCCTAAATACCGCCTCTTCTTAATCGCGGCAACTGCCGTCATTATTTTGGGTGTCTGGTTCTTGATTCAAAAGACCCGTTATGGCCTCATTATTAAAGCCGGTGCAGCCGATCAAGAAATCGTCAAAGTACTAGGTGTTGATATTGCCAAGGTTTGGCTTTTAGTATTTGGATTAGGTTGTGCGATTGCTGGTCTTTCTGGAATCCTGGCTTCACCGACTCGCTCCGTAAACCCAGAAATGGGCATCCCCATTTTGGCGGAATCTTTTGTGGTGACGGTAGTTGGCGGCATGGGCTCACCTGTAGGTGCTGTCGTTGCGGGTTTATTAGTAGGCATTGTCTACAGTATGACCTCCCTCTTTTTTCCTGAGTTAGCAGAACTCTCTATATTTGTATTGATGGCAGTAGTACTCTTAATTCGCCCACAAGGTTTATTTGGTAAAGCAGGAGCGATGGGCTAAGGCTCCGTATATTTATGAATTCATTTTTCCAACTCATTGCACGCCATCGCGTACTGGCTAGTACGCTGTTCTTGGCGATCTTCCCATTCATCATGCCGTACGAAGCATTGGCGATCAATATTTTGATCTTTGGATTATTTGCCATGGGCTTTAACCTGCTGTTTGGTTATATGGGTCTTCTATCTTTTGGTCATGCAGCATTTTTAGGAATTGGTAGCTACTTCACTGGCATTGGCATTGTTCACTACGGTATGCCTTGGGGCTACGCCATCTTAGTTGGTGTTATTGGCGCAGCCATTGGCGGCCTAATCATGGGCTACCTTGCTATACGAACTCGTGGCATCTACTTCTCCATGGTGACATTAGCGCTTGGACAAATTGTGTATTACATTTTCTACAAAGCAGAGAGTCTTACTGGTGGCGAAAATGGTTTACGCGGAGTCCGCGTTGATGAATTCAATGTTCTAGGTATTCCGGTAGATTTTTTAAACCCACTAGTGAAGTACTACGTGATCCTATTCTTCGTAGTGATTGCTATCTGGTTAATCTCACGCATTCTGAGTTCACCCTTAGGCGCTATTATGGAAGCGATTCGTGAGAATGAGAAACGTGCTGCCGCCTGTGGCTTTGATGTGTCTCGCACTAAGCTCTTAGTATTCGTGCTATCTGCAGCCATTTGCGGTTTGGCTGGTTCGTTGCGCGCCCTGCACCTTTCTATTGTGCCAATTGATTCATTGCACTACTTACAGTCTGGTCAAGCTGTCATGATGAGTATTCTGGGTGGTATGGGTACATTCTTTGGTCCATTCATTGGAGCTGCAGTCATGCTCTATCTAGAGGATGTCGTCACTACCTTCACTAAGCACTGGATGGCCGTCGTTGGCTTGGTATTTATGTTCTTTGTGCTGTTCTTCCCTAAAGGTATCTGGGGAACTATTCTGAGCAATCTACAAATTAATCAGGATTCGAAATAATGAATAGCACTAGTACAACTCCTATTCTTGAAGCGCGTCGTGTCAGTAAGAGCTTTGGTAAGTTCAAGGCACTACAAGACGTATCCACTAGCTTTATGCCAGGAACACTCACCGCTATCATCGGACCGAATGGCGCAGGCAAAAGCACGTTCTTCAATGTGCTAAGTGGTGCGTTCCCACCCTCAAGCGGCCAAATTCTGTTTAATGGCAAAGACATTACCGGCATGCAGCAATATGAGTTTGCACGCATAGGCATTTCTAAGAGCTTTCAGATTACGAATGTCTTTAAGCAATTGAGTGTTCATGAGAATGTCCGCGTCGCAGCGCAGATGGAAACAGCCCGCTATAACTTTCTCCGCAACGCCCAAAGTTATCCAAAGCCGATTGAGATTGCCGATGAATTACTCCATCGAGTCAATCTAGAGCCCTTACGCAATAAGAAAACTGGCGATTTGGCTCACGGTCAGCAGCGCGCTCTTGAAATTGCTATGGCTCTGGCCTGTAACCCTAGCCTGCTATTGCTTGATGAACCTACCGCAGGAATGTCTCCAGAAGAAACTCTAGTCATGATGGAATTGATTCGCACACTTGCTAATGAACGCACAGTAATTTTGGTTGAACACAAGATGAAACTCATTATGGGTCTTTGCAAGCGCATCATCGTTCTTCATCATGGCGAGTTCTTGGCTGAAGGTACTCCAGAAGAAATTCAAAATAATGCTGAGGTACGTCGGGTGTATCTAGGTCAAGGTTAAACAGAAGGTAAATTATGTTGCGTGTAGAAAATTTAAACGCGTGGTATGACCGCAGTCATGTATTGCAAGGTGTCTCACTTGAAGTCAATAAAGGTGAGATTGTTACTTTGATGGGTCGTAATGGCGCTGGTAAAACCACTACCCTACGTTCATTAATGGGTCTATTGTCCAAGCGCCAAGGCAAGGCTTCTGTTGATGGCACTTCATTCTTAGATTTACCAGCGCATGAACGCTTTCATTTGGGGCTAGCTTATGTTCCAGAGGATCGCCGCATTGTTCCAGGACTGACTGTCAAAGAAAATCTTGAGCTTGGTGTAATCGCCAAGAAAAAAGCAGGCGATATGAGTGCTTTGGTTGATGAGATTGCCGAGACCTTCCCTAGACTAAAAGAGCGTCTTCACCAGGACGGCACCTCTATGTCAGGCGGTGAGCAGCAAATGCTCGCAATTGCTAGAGCGATGATTGGTAAACCTAAGGTCATTCTGCTTGATGAGCCCTCAGAAGGAATCATGCCAGTCTTGGTTGAAGAGATGTTTGAGTTGTTTGCTAAATTAAAGCAGCAGGGTCTCACCATTTTGCTGGTGGAGCAAAACGTACAGCAAGCACTGAAAATTTCTGATCGAGCTTATATCTTGGATCAAGGTGAGATTGTGTTTCATGACACCGCGCAGAATCTCCTAAACAACGATGAAATCCAGCAGAAATATTGCGCGGTTTAAACGTTTAATTAAATTAGGTGTAACCAATGGCCCAGCTGATGCCAAAAGCTATCTGGGACTAGAGTTAATAACCAAGTCAGCGTAATAAAGCGGAATAGCTTGCCAATAAACATGTAAATCAGGCATGGCTGCCAAGGAAGTTTTAACCAACCTGCCGCTAGACACAGTGGATCACCAACACCAGGCAGCCAAGAGAGTAGCAATAGTTGAGGACCCCACTTCTCAAGCCAACGCTTCAGACGGCTATTACTGGGTTCGTCTATTGCTTTAAAGCTATTTCGCGCTATAACACCTAGCCACCAGTCGACCATCCCGCCCAAAGTGTTGCCAATAGTTGCAACTATGATTGCAACCCAAAATAGGTGTGGGTTCAAAGTGATATAACCAAACAGGATAGGCTCCGAACCAGCGGGTATTAAGGTCGCAGAAATAAAGGCGCTAATAAATACCGCTGGCAACCCCACCGAAGGCATCTCAAACCAACCAAAAAAATGTTCAAACATGTGCTCCATTAAGCAATGGCCTCTAATGTGCTGGCATACGAGTAAATTTGATTAGCTCTCATTTGGCTATTTTGCCTTGTTTTTAACATCCTCCATGAATTTCAAATCCTGCTTAAACTAGCGTCTAGTTTGTTAAATCAACCATAAAACCCATAAATTGAGACTTTCATGAATCACCCTATCCCTAAGCCAGACCAGTACCAAGAAATGCGTGAAGCATTACGTGATCTCTGCGGTTCTTTTGATTCCGCGTACTGGCAAAAGATTGATCATGAGCGCACTTATCCAGAAGCTTTTGTAGATGCAATGACAAAGGCTGGTTGGTTGGCTGCATTAATTCCAGAAGAATATGGTGGTTCTGGTTTAGGTTTAGCTGAAGCTTCCGTCATTATGGAAGAGATCAACTTTTCAGGCGGCAACTCAGGCTCATGCCACGGTCAGATGTATAACATGGGTACCTTATTGCGACACGGTTCGGAAGCCCAAAAAAAAATGTATCTCCCTAAAATTGCATCTGGCGAACTACGTCTGCAAAGTATGGCCGTTACTGAACCGACGACTGGAACAGATACCACCAAACTAAAAACGACTGCAGTAAAAAAAGGTGATAAGTATCTTGTGAATGGTCAAAAGGTATGGATCTCCAGAATTCAACATTCCGATCTCATGATCTTGCTCGCACGAACTACCCCTATCTCCGAAGTGCAACGCAAATCAGAAGGCATGTCGATTTTTATCGTTAATCTTGAAGACGCTATAGGCAAAGGTATGGAAGTAAGACCAATCGCCAACATGGTGAACCATGAGACCAATGAAGTATTTTTTGATAACTTAGAAATTCCCGCAGAGAATCTCATTGGTACTGAAGGGCAAGGCTTTAAATACATTCTCGATGGCCTCAACGCAGAGCGCGTCTTAATTGCCGCCGAGTGTATTGGTGATGCTTATTGGTTTATTGATCGCGCCCGTCGCTATGCCAATGACCGCATAGTATTCGATCGTCCCATTGGTAAGAATCAAGGAATTCAGTTTCCAATTGCCGATAGCTACATTGAAACCGAAGCAGCCAATCTTATGCGCTTTAAGGCTTGCGAGTTATTCGATAATCACGAGCCCTGTGGTCCAGAAGCCAATATGGCAAAGTATCTTGCCGCAAAAGCATCCTGGGAAGCTGCAAATGTTTGCCTACAGACACATGGCGGCTTCGGCTTTGCTAATGAATATGATGTTGAACGTAAGTTTAGAGAAACTCGCCTCTATCAAGTGGCGCCGATTTCAACGAACTTGATCTATTCCTACATCGCCGAACATGTTCTAGGCCTACCAAGATCTTTCTAAGAGAAATTTGATATGAGTGTTCGCCCATTAGATGGCATTACTGTTGTTTCTCTAGAGCATGCCATTGCAGCGCCATTTTGCACACGTCAATTAGCGGACTTAGGTGCTAGGGTTATTAAAGTTGAGCGCCCTGGTGGTGGTGACTTTGCCAGAGGCTACGACACACAGGTAGATGGACTCTGCTCTCACTTTGTTTGGGTAAATCGCTCTAAAGAAAGTTTGACCTTAGATCTCAAACAGCCAGCGGCGATTGCTACTCTCAAGACTTTATTAAAGACTGCTGATGTCTTAGTGCAGAACCTTGCGCCAGGTGCTGCAGCTCGCATGGGTTTGACTGCAGAAGTCCTGCAAAAAGAGAACCCAAAACTCATTTTGTGCGATATCTCGGGTTACGGCAACAACGGTCCCTATCGAGATAAGAAGGCCTATGACCTACTCATTCAGAGTGAGGCGGGCTTCTTATCAGTGACGGGAACTCCAGAAACCCCCAGCAAAGCTGGTAACTCCATAGCAGATATTGCAGCAGGTATGTATGCCTATACCAATATCTTGGCAGCCTTATTGCAAAGAGGTAAAACAGGAAAAGGCTCAGTAATTGATATTTCGATGCTCGAATCTCTAGGCGAGTGGATGAGCTTTCCGATGTATTACGCCTATAAAGGTGCAGAGCCACCCCCAAGAAATGGCGCTTCCCACGCAACGATTTATCCGTACGGACCATTTAAAGCGGGCGATGGTAAGACCGTCATGCTTGGCCTGCAAAATGAACGTGAATGGGTGCAATTTTGTGAGACTGTTTTAGAGAATCCAGCCCTAGCAAAAGATGAGCGCTTTGATCGCAACTTCAAGCGCAATGAAAAACGCTCTGAACTATTAGAGATTATCGATGCTTGCTTTAGTAAACTGACTTCCGAGCAACTCATCGCAAGATTGGAGAAAGCGCAAATCGCAAATGCCCAGCTCAATGATATGGAAGGACTTTGGAAGCATGAGCAACTAAAAGTACGAAATCGCTGGACTGAAGTCGATACCCCCAATGGTGCTATTGCCGCCCTTCTACCTCCCGGCCTTAACGATAGTTACAACTATCGTATGGATCCCATTCCGGCGGTTGGGGAACATACCGACGCCATTCTCAAGGAATTGGGGATAGCTGAGTCAGATATAGCCAGCATGCGCGCTAGCGGGGCGATTTAAAGTAGCGGCGATGTAAGGTGGGCAGCGTTTTCTAAATAGTGATGCCAACGTGGGCGCATTGCCCAAGCCTTTGAATCAATGTAGTCAGACTGCGCTAAGTATGAATCGATCAAAGTTTGGAGCTTTAAAGAAAAATCAATGTTGTAAACAATGAGACTGATTTCAAAATTCAGTCGCAGGCTACGCTGATCAAAATTAACTGAACCAAAGATAGCTGCTTTTTTATCCACCAGTAAGCTCTTCGTGTGCAAAAGACCGCCATGAAACTCAGCAATCATGACTCCTGAATTCAAGAGGTCTTCGTAATAACTTCTGCTACTCCAAGCAACTAACTTTGAGTCATTTAATTTGGGTACGATTAAAGTCACCTTAACCCCACGCCTTGCGGTCGCCATCAGCGCCTGCATTAGTCCATCATCTGGGCCAAAGTAGGGGGTAGTGATCGTTAATTCTTCTTGCGCATGAATAATCGCTGACAACATCACTTGATACAAGATATCGTCCCGATATACCGGACCTGATGCAAGCTCCTGTGCAATGACGCCACCCTCATAAGGCGCTACCGGAGCTTTCTGATCTCTAAAATGGGTAATCTTTGGATTATCAACACTCCAATCAAAAGAGAATGTTAGCTCAAACTGAGCTGCTACCGGCCCCTCTATACGAACCATGGCATCGACCCATTCACCCACTCCTGAATCTTGCTTAAAGGTCCGAGGGTCTACTAAGTTCATGCTGCCAGTCCATACAGCAGAAGCATCCACTATGAATATTTTTCGATGCAAACGTAAATCTGCACGGCGGAACTGAAATCTTCCAACTTGAATAGGCAACGCTTCTGTGACCTCTATCCCAGCATTACGAAAGCGGGCCGGCCATTTAGATTTAAACCAATCATTACTACCTAAGGAATCCAATAGCACGCGACAAGCAACACCGCGCTTAGAGGCGACAATTAATGCCTCGCCTACTCGATCAGCATCACCGCCTAGCGCCCAAATATAAAACTCTAGATGAAGGCTTTCTTTGGCACGATTAATCTCATCAATAAAGAGCTGCAGAATTTGTAATGAATTTGTGTGTAACTCGACCTTATTACCTGCAACCACGGGCGTACCATTATTTGACTGAGCTAAAAGACTAAATGAGCGCGCTTCAATTGGCAGCTTTAGTTTGTCTTTTGCATACATAGCTCGCATATCCTCAGTAATCTTTTCGTACTCACGATTCATCCGAGTAATTTTTCTAGTCAATCTACGTCCAACCGGACGCTCCCCAATCAGTACGTACAAACCAATACCCATGACTGGAAAAGTCATCACAATAAATATCCAGGCAAATGCAACGCCTACTGGTCTTCGTACAGAAATGATGACTCCAATAAAATACGCAACCAATAAGAAGTGAATTAATAAGATTAATCTCAAATTGAATGCAGATTGTGTATTGATAAAAAAGCCTAATAAATCATTCATTCAAGTTCCAGTTCAGCAGTAATACCGAGGTGATCAGATAGTTTTAGCCATTCGTGCAAAATTTGTGCAGAATGAATTTTTAAGCCACGCACATAGATACGATCCATAGCCAATAAAGGCTTGACACTAGGGAAGGTTTTTGCCGGAGATCCGGTAAGCACCTCAAACACTTCATCAAAGCCCGCATCCTTCATAGGGACGCTCACACGATTACGCCAATCATTAAAGTCCCCCGCCACAATGGTAGGGCCATTTTGAGTCAAGTTCTGAATATGGCCAATGATGGCCTCTAGTTGGCGCTCTCTGCCCCGCTCAAAGAGTGCCAAATGCACACAAAAACAATGAATGGGCGTATCCATACCATCCAGCTTTGCAACACTATGTAAAAGCCCGCGACTCTCAAAACGATATGCTGAGATATCGTAGTTATTTCCTTTTTGCTGGGGATGCTTGGAGAGAATAGCATTGCCATGATGCCCATCGCGATACTCAACATTTTTTCCGTAATGCCAGTCGTGCCAAAAGTCTTCGGAAAAAAAATGTGTTAACTCTGTCATTGGCCATTGATTGAAACGCCGAATCCTACCTCGATGCTCTTGCTGTAACTCTTGCAGAAAAAGTAGGTCTGGATGTTGGCTTCGCATCTTTTGTCGCAATTGATAAATCGTAGAGTGGCGATGTAAAGGCGATAAGCCTTTATGGACATTCATACTCAGTACGGTGAAGCGAGTAGTTTTATCAGTGCTCATTAAAACTATCCTGCTGCGCGCTGTCGTCGAACGCGGGCTAAATAAATTTCATTCTCGACTAATTCTTGACACTGCATACATTTATTGCAAATCGACGCCTGCTCCCGTAGCTCATCAATAGAGTCTATCGGATGTGCATCCAGATACTCACGCAAATCCACGTCGAGGACCTCATTACAGAGGCAAACCACTTCAGCCATAGGTCAAAATAGGGGAATCAATCTCATTACAGTCATTTTGCCATTGCCTTGATAGAATCAAGCGCATGTTGAAAGCTTTTCAAGACGCCCTGACCCTACTCACCCACTTAGATAACGGTCTACTGGGTATCGTCTGGGTTTCCCTGCAAGTCAGCCTTTCAGCCCTTCTGATTGGTACCCTCTTAGGACTACCGATTGGGGCTCTACTGGCAACAGAGCGCTTTGCAGGTAAGAAAACAATTATCGTAACCCTCAATACCTTAATGGGTGTTCCAACCGTCATTGTTGGCGTCTTGGTTTACCTCATGCTGTCTCGCACAGGGCCCCTTGGAATGTGGGGCTGGCTCTTTACAGTCAAGGGCATGATTGTTGCTCAAACACTGCTCACAACCCCGTTAATTGCGGCCCTGAGCCGACAAATACTAGAGGACTCCTGGAAAGTACATCGTGATTCCTTTTTGAGCTTGAGGTTACCCCCTTTATCCCGATTTAAGTGGCTCATTTGGGATTGCCGCTTCTCATTAACGATTGCTGTCCTTGCTGGCCTAGCTAGAGCAATCTCGGAGGTCGGAGCAGTCATGATTGTTGGTGGCAATATTGATCATTCGACCAGAACGATGACAACTGCTATTGCTCTAGAGACTAGTAAAGGTGATCTGCCTCTGGCCCTCGCCTTAGGAATTGTTCTGCTTGGTATTGTTTTGTTAGCAAATTTATTTACCTTTGCAGTTCGCCAAATTGCGGAGCGTCGCTATGGTTAACAAAATAGAGTCTGAAGAGAAATTTGAAAAGTTCATTGAACTCAAGGACATCATCGTTATGAGCAATGGGAGAACTATTCTCAATATCCCACACGCCATCATTCCAGCAGATAGAATCACCGCATGCATTGGCCCGAATGGCGCAGGCAAAACAACCTTTCTGAAGCTGCTAGATGGACTCATCAAGCCCGATAGTGGAACGGTGAGTTATTCCTATAAAACAAAGAGGTCATTAGTACTCCATCACACGCCGATGATTAAAGCTTCTGCCACTACTAACATTAGAATGATTCGAGACATAGACCCCAGCATTACAGAGTCTGATATTAAAAAGGTCATGGAGAAAGTTGGTCTGGGCACATTAGGCAATAGCCCTGCTCATAAATTATCCGCAGGTGAAAGACAAAAACTTTGCCTTGGTAGAGCCATTCTGCAAAAACCGAATTTAGTACTACTAGATGAGCCGACCGCTAACCTTGACCCAATTACCACCGAACAAGTGGAAGAATTGATACGTCAATTTGATCGCCAAGGAGCGAATGTTATATTTTCATCTCACCAGCTAGCTCAAGTACAACGACTTGCTCAGCACATCATCTTTATTGATCAAGGTGAGATAAAAGAAAAGGGACCCGTAGGCCCCTTCTTTGAAAATCCTCAAACACCAGCAGCTAGATACTACTTACATCAAGAACTGTTAGCTGATTAACTGTCTCACTTACTTAATTAGTTACTAAGTTAGTTACTTGGCAGCAGGTGCTGCCGGTGCAGCCACTGGAGCTGCAGGAGCAGCCGCTGGAGTAGCAGCTGCTGCAACAACTGGTGGTACAAATGGTGGGGGCGCCACACATGCAGCAGGTGCTGCAGCCCCAGCCATTTTAAAGCGATCAGCCACCCGATTTTGAGCTTGGCAAAGTTGATACGCACCCATCCTATCGCCATAAGCAGTTTTAGCTTTAGCTAAAGCCGCTGCTTCCGCCTGTTCAGGAGTTAATGGGGGTAACGCCGCCATCACAGAGGATGCAGCAAAAGCACAGAATGTAAAAGCAATGATTTTTTTCATAGCCTTATCCTTATTTATTAACTTTGTTGTACCAGAGCTCATGATGCTCTTTAGCCCAAGTAGCATCAACGTAGCCAGTCATCATGCCATCTGAAGATCCCTGCATACCAATAGATCCAATATAGATATGCCCCATTGCCATTGTCATCATTAACACAGAAGCTGAACTGTGAATGATATTAGCTATCTGCATAGTTCCACGGATGTACTCGACCTGCATAAACGGAACGATCATATCCAGCACAAGACCAGAGCCTGAAATCACCAACCCCAAAAAGGTCATACCGAACCAGAACCAAATTTTTTCACCGAAGTTAAAGAATCCAGCAGGAGGGTGCTTTCCGCCGAACATTCCGCCAAATGACTTTATCCAAGTAAGATCACCCTGTCCTGGGATATTTCTAGTTGCAAAGAGCAAAAAGAAAATAATAATGCTGAGTGTAAATAAGGGGCCAGAATAGTTATGGATATTCTTACAGACCATCAAGAATGAGCCGTAAGCTACCCCACCCATCAATGGCATTGCAAAGTACTTACCCCACAAAATCAAGCCACCAGTCACAGCTAGTCCAATAAAACTGGCAGCCATTACCCAATGAGTGAAGCGCTCAAAGCCATTAAATCTCTTGATTTTTTGCCCAGATATCGGCGCATGCAATTTGATTGGACCCTTGATAATAAAAACAGCTGCAATACCAAAGAAAGCAATCGCCAATAACCAGCCGCCATAAACAGTAATCACTCCGTTGCGAATCACACGCCATTGTTCGCCAGAGCGCTGAATCAAAACGCTAGCCTCTTTATCTGGAATGCTGACGTAGTTATACGGATCGCTATTCGCAGAGGTAAAGATGGAAGGATTGGCTGGCTGAGATTGAGCTTGTGTTCCATTAGCCAAGGCACTTGGATTGGCCGGCACGCTTGCAGGCGGCACATCGACTCCACTAGGAGATGGCAGAGGTGCCATCGGCGCGCGCTCTGCAAAACTGATTCCGCTCGCTATAGTCAGCGACAAACCAGCAGTCACTACCAAAGTGCGTAGAACTTTAGAAAATGATCGTTTCATACACATGTCCTTAAACGTTTTCGTTTTATTTATTGTTATCTAGTGGATCACTTGACGCGACTGTATTCGTTTTGACCCTGGGTGCGCTTATCAACAGATTCAGTCCAACTTGCTTGATTTGTAGGAGTCCAGTTCTTTGTCATGAAGCCATTATCTGCACCCATGTAAGGAGCAACGTCGGGGCGCTTAGCTACTTTAGCGGCAATTTCTGGAGGCTCTGAACAAGCAGCCAACAACGCTGCTGCTGCAATACATAAACCGAAAGTTTTGAAATTCACTTTCATTATTGAGCTCCCGGAATTTTTGCAGCAGGTGTTGGTGTCGGCGCTGGCGCATCAGGTCCACCGTAAGCAGTAGTCCAACCAAAAGCTTTGGATCCTGGGTAATGACCATTCTTCTCACGTGTAGCAACACGATTATTAAAGATACCAGCAATAATATCGCCATCACCGCCGATCAATGCTTTGGTAGAACACATCTCAGCACAGAGTGGCAACTTGCCTTCTGCCAAACGATTGCGTCCATATTTTTCAAATTCTGCAACGCTACCATTTTCTTCAGGACCACCGCTACAAAATGTGCACTTGTCCATTTTGCTGCGGGAACCAAAAGCACCCTTACTTAAGAACTGTGGCGCGCCAAATGGGCATGCAAAAGAGCAGTAGCCACAACCGATACAGATATCTTTATCGTGCAACACAACACCCTCATCAGTGCGGTAGAAGCAATCTACAGGACACACAGCCATGCAAGGAGCATCGCTGCAGTGCATACAAGCAACTGAAATTGACTTCTCTTGACCGATGATGCCATCGTTCACCGTAACAACACGACGACGATTAACGCCCCAAGGTACTTCGTTATCATTTTTACAGGCTGTGACACAACCGTTGCACTCAATGCATCGCTCTGTATCACAAATAAATTTCATTCTTGCCATTGTGTTCTCCTGACTTTATTTTTTAACTTAGGCAAATTTCTCGATTTGACACATGGTAGTTTTAGTCTCTTGCATCATCGTCACCTGGTCATAACCATAAGTAGTCGCAGTATTGACCGCTTCACCTTGAACTACTGGTGCTGCGCCTTCTGGATAGTACTTACGAATATCCTCACCCTGCCACCAACCAGCGAAGTGGAATGGCACAAAGGCAGTTCCTTGATCAACGCGCTCTGTAACCATTGCGCGAACCTTGATCTTGGCACCAGTTGGTGATTTCACCCAAACATAATCCCAGTTCTTAATGCCGCGATCTGCTGCAGCTTTTGGATTGATCTCCACGAAGTTTTCTTGTTGGAGTTCTGCCAACCATGGATTGGAACGAGTCTCATCACCACCACCCTCGTACTCAACCAAACGGCCAGAGGTCAGGATGATTGGGAACTTCTCATATAACTTCTGATTCAAGTTTTGATCTTGTACAGTTTTATAGAGGGTTGGCAAGCGCCAGAAGTTCTTCTTATCAGCAGAAGTAGGGTACTTACGCATCATTGGAGCATTTGTACTGTAGAGCGCCTCACGGTGAATTGGAACTGGATCTGGGAAGTTCCAAACCACTGCACGCGCCTTGGCGTTACCAAACGGATGGCAGCCGTTTTTCATTACTACACGCTGAATACCACCGGATAAGTCAGTCTTCCAGTTCTTACCTTCGGCAAGTTTTTTCTCATCCTCAGTTAACTGATCCCACCAGCCCAGCTTCTTCACAAACACATGGTCAAACTCTGGATAGCCAGTAGTGATAGCAGCGCCCTTAGAGTGTGATCCATCGGCAGCAAGCAAGCTGACACCTTCACGCTCAACACCGAAGTTGGCGCGGAAGTTACCGCCACCTTCCATCACACTCTTACTAGTGTCATAGAGGTTAGGTGAGCCAGGATGTTTGATTGCTGCTGTGCCGTAGCAAGGCCAAGGCAATCCATAGTAGTCACCTGTAGTGTTGTATCCAGTTACTGGATCGATACCACCGCGAGACTTGAGGGTCTTCGGATCAAATGTGGCAACCATTCTCATATGCGCTTTGAGACGCTCAGGAGTTTGGCCTGTGTAACCAATTGTCCAAACAGAGCGATTAATCTCGCGCAAGATATCCTCAATTTGCGGCTCTTTCCATTGCTTACCAGCAAATTTAGAGCTGAGCATCTTGTAATTTTTAGACAACTCTTCACCAAAACCTAAACGATCTGCAAAAGCTTGCATGATCACGTGGTCAGGAACAGATTCGAACAGCGGATCAATTACCTTCTCGCGCCACTGGAGCGAACGGTTTGATGCAGTTGCTGTACCGCAAGTTTCAAACTGTGTTGCAGCAGGTAACAAGTAAACATTACGATTTTTATTCACTGCTTGACCTTCAGCAGCAGGCATCGCAGCCATAGCAGCAGTAGCACTTGGATATGGATCTACAACTACCAAGAGATCTAACTTATCCATCGCACGCTTCATATCGAGGCCGCGAGTTTGTGAGTTTGGCGCATGACCCCAGAAGAACAAGCCTTTAACGTTAGTCTGCTGATCAATCATGTCGTTCTTCTCAAGAACGGCATCTACCCAACGAGAAACTGTAGTACCAGATTTCTCCATCATGTCAGGTGCATAGCGACCCTTAATCCATTCGTAGTCAACACCCCAAACAGTTGCGAAATGCTTCCATGAACCAGCAGCTAAACCATAGTAGCCAGGCAATGAATCTGGGTTTGGACCTACGTCAGTTGCACCTTGAACGTTATCGTGACCACGGAAAATATTAGTACCGCCGCCTGACTTACCTACGTTACCTAATGCCAACTGCAAAATGCATGAGGCACGTACCATTGCATTACCAATGGTGTGCTGTGTTTGACCCATACACCAAACAACGGTACTAGGACGATTCATTGCCATAGTTTTAGCGGCTTGGTATACCTGAGCCTCAGGCACTCCACACGCCTCTTCAACTGCAGCAGGAGTCCACTTTTCCATTACTTCTTTGCGAATTTCGTCCATGCCATAAACACGGTCGTTGATGTACTTCTTATCATCCCAGCCGTTTTTAAAGATGTGATAAAGCATGCCAAACAAGAAAGGAATGTCACTACCAGAGCGAATACGAATGAACTGATCTGACTTTGCAGCAGTGCGGGTATAGCGCGGATCAACGACGATCACTTTGCAACCATTTTCTTTTGCATGCAAGAGCATCAACATTGAAACTGGATGAGCCTCAGCTGCATTTGAACCAATGTATAGAGCCGCTTTGGAGTTCATCATGTCGTTATAGCTATTGGTCATCGCACCATAGCCCCAGGTGTTAGCAACACCGGCAACAGTTGTGGAGTGACAAATACGAGCCTGATGGTCTGTATTGTTCGTGCCAAAGAAAGAGACCCACTTACGGAGTAAGTAGGCCTGTTCATTGTTATGCTTAGAGGAGCCGATAAAGAACATTGCATCCGGAGAATATTTCTCACGAATACTCTTCATCTGTGCAGTAATTTCAGTTAATGCCTGATCCCAAGAAATGCGTTGGTACTTTCCATCAACCAACTTCATTGGGTAACGCAAGCGGTAATCGCCATGTCCATGCTCACGCAAGGCAGCGCCTTTGGCGCAATGAGCGCCCATATTAATTGGGGAATCAAACACTGCGTCTTGACGTACCCAAACACCGTTCTCAACAGTAGCATCTACTGCGCAACCTACGGAACAATGGGTACAAATAGATCTCTTAACTTCAATCTTGCCCTTGCCATCAAGCATTGCTTTGCTTTGCTCGGCAGATGCTTTTTGAACAAAGCTCAATTGACTAGCAGCGATACCAGCACCAACTCCTACGCCTGAGCGTTTTAAGAATGAGCGGCGATCCATTGTTGGCACGGCAGCTTTTAAGCCACGTGACAAACTGCCAATAAGTCGTGATCTTGAACGACTGCTTTGTGGGGTATTGGATTTACGAGTCAGACTCATATGATGTCCCTGAGAAAGTTTTTTTATTTATTTAAGTACAGTAAAAGCAATAGTGAAACAACAATTGTTAAATCAAAGTAGTTTCGTAGTACTTGCGCATGTGAGCGGTCATGGCTTGACCAACATCCTTCACAGCTTTTGTACCACTGATTTCTTGGATGACTGCTTTGCCAACTGGAGTTTGGCTAGCAACAGCGACAGCACCAACTGCAGCACTCGCACCAATAAAGAACTTACGGCGCGATGGCTTATTCTCTTCGCTTAAAGCAACTTTGGATTTAATGATCACGGGCATGCTCCTATGTGGTTATTCTTGCTTCTGATCAAGTGTAATGCGAATTAGCATTTTTGACATTGATGTGACACATAAAAGTGATATTAGGGTTTTCCTTTAGTTCGCTACCATGGTCAAATCATGTCAAAACCTTGGCCCTCAATTGCCAGAAACTCCCTAGTAAGAGCCGCTATTGGGTGATACAGATGCATCTCTGGAATATCTTCAATGGCATTACACAATTCGTCGTACCACGGGCGAATATGTTCATTGAAAAAAACCCTTTGATTTGTAAGGTTTGAGACCTCGACATCATCACCGGCAATCAGATAACGCATCACCTCACACAGAGCAGAAATATGGTCTTCGGTCTCGGTCACCTCCTCCGCAGCCTCAAGCCCAAATTCAGCTAAAGCCTTACGAATGTTGATCAGAGGCTTCTCGTTTAAGTGACCTGCCATGTAAAAGGAACCGTTGAGGACGATGTTGGGCTTGCCAACACTAATGAAATTCAAATCAAACTCATCGTGCCAAGCCTTGGCTGGATTATTTTTAGCAACCTCAACCACATCCATCCAGACTTTGGCTAGTGGCGCCTCATCAGCAAAATCCTGTTGTTCCGCTGTGGCAGCAATTTGATTAAGTAACTCCTGGTCTGGTGGCATCTGAAAAAATCTTGCGATCAAGCCGTATAAATCGGCTCTAGCCAAATCTTCTGGCAAACCAACATCCCCCACCTCAGCAGACAAACTCTCCTTCGCCGCTTCTTTAGATACTTCTTTTGACATTTCACTCATGTTTCTTTTTTCACCATATCTACTACTCGACAATCACTACACATTTTGAGTCGATCCATTGCAGCACCAGCAAATGCACCATGCGCACCAAGCTTAGTGAGCATCAGGTCTACCATCTTGAGAGTGCCAAAAGGCTTACCGCAGCTGATGCAATAAAAAGCCTGTGTTTCATTGAGGACAGTCTTTTGCTTGCGCTGCTCAACAGTTTGCAGGCGAGGTGCGAGGGTTAGCGCTTTCTCAGGACAGGTCTGGACGCAAATACCGCACTGAACACACTGCTTTTCGATAAAAGAAAGAATGGGCTCATCAGGGTTATCTAAAAGTGCGCCCTCTGGACAGCTACTGACACAAGACATGCACAAGGTACAAGCATCTTTATTAATTGCCAAGCCGCCTAGTAGAGATGATTTTGGAAGCGCAATCCCTCCCTCTGGCAATGGACTCTTAGCTTGTTTTTGCAAATGCTCTAAGACTGCTTCAAGTGTTTCCCGCTTCTGATTAGATAAGCCGATACTTGCAGGCGTGCAGATAGCGCTGATTGACCCGCGCTGACGCAATGCACCCATTGCTTTGGACACTGTTGATAAGTCTTTAACTGATTCAGCCAGAATTAAATGAATGCGCTCATCAAAGCCATATGCCTTAAGAATGCTGTTCGCTAAATCAGCTTGTTCCTCGAGGGCCTTACGGTAAGCGGGATCTTCATCGCCGCTGAGCATCAGGATTACCTCAGCAAAACCATAAGTCAGCGCGCCCAGCCATAAGTCCAAACCAGTAGAGGCAATGTGCTCAATACCGTAAGGAATGACAAAAGCGGGTAAACCTTCAAACTGCTTTGGCATGACATGGGCAGATCTGCCCAAGTCATCAATCATTTGCGTACCAGCTTTGAGGGTATGTAAGAACAAGCTTGGTGACATTGCCTGATTAATCTTTTTAGCCTCTGCTGTAAACACACTAGCTACAGCTTTCAGCTCTTTACCCTGATGGGAGACGCTTGGGTAGTTGTAGCGCATTGCACCAGACGGGCAAGTAGTAGCACAAGCCCCACAACCCATACAAAGATTAGGATTAACCTCTACAGAACCTTGCCCATTCTTAAAGATTGAACCAATGGCTCCAGTTGAACAGACATCAATACAGGCGCTGCATCCTACTTTGCCATTACGTCCATGAGCACAAATTTTTTCGTTATAGGCAAAGTATTTAGGCTTCTCAAACTCCCCTACCATCTCCGATATTTGATTTACCGCTAGTGCTTGTTCCAAGGGATCAGCACCAGGTGCAAAGTATCCCTGAGGAGTTTGACTCATGCGCATCTTTGGATCTGTACGTAGATCTAAAATCAAATCAAATTCAGAATTCCTGCCATATTCTTTACGATCAAAAGAAATAGCGCCAATGCCAGCGCAAGCAGTAACGCAATCACGATGGGATTTGCATTTACTCAAATCAATCTGAAAAGACAGATCGATAGCGCCTTCAGGGCATACCTCAACACAAGCCCCGCAACGAGTACACATCTCTGGATCAATCGGATTCTGCAAATCCCAATCAACAGAGAAATTTCCTAGATACCCATCCAGCTTGGTAACTACGCCGGTAAAAATTGGATAGCTGCGGCTGAGCGGCAAGTCGCCAGGCGCAGTACACAAAACAGAAACATCTAAAGAGGGGCTCAGTTTTTCAGCCCAAGGAATCGCTTGAGAACCAGCGCCGACAATCAGTAATCTACCCTGGCTCTCATAATTGACAACAGGAACAGGCTCGGCATCTGGCATTTCAGCCAAAGCTAATAAAGCAGCGATCTTAGGTCCAGAGGTTTTAGCTTCTTGAGTCCAACCTGCAACTTCTCGAATATTGACAAAACGCAATGGTGCAATCAAAGGCTTTTCAGCCTGATCAGCTAATTCACTAAAAAGTGCGCCCTCTTGGGTGCATGCGACCACCAAGGAATCGGAGCCATCGAGCGCCTTTAAAAATGAGCCCACTTCTTGTCTACATAAGGAAGTATGCATCGGTACACCCAATGCTTTTGCATCTAAAGGCATAGTGCCATTGCAGTTACAGACTAATTTTTGACTCATGCGCTATCTTCTTAGGTTTTCTTATGTTCTTGCTGAACAGGGACTTCACCGATCACTTCATTAGGTACTTCATTAGGTACTTCATTCGGCACTTCATCCAATGGAGCTGGTTTTGAAATTGCATCCAGTTTCTGCGTGGATGTTAAATCACTTTTCCCTTGGGCCACTAATGTGCCGTCCTGGGGATTGGGCTCGTCAATGTTCTTGCGAAAGAGGTTCAGCATGTCACTCTGCACCATTCGCTCGAGCATGCCGGGTGGTAGTGGGTCTGGTTTGCTGTAGTCATCAATATAAATATCTAACCCATCCATGATGTTGAAATGAGGATCAGTAAACATTTTCTTGAGGGCGGCCTGCTGAACAGCAGGATCCACATCTGGCCTCATAAAGGCAGAGAAGTCTGGATCAAAGCGATCAATATTGGCCACATCTTCTAGCGTTGCTGGTGGAGGAGTCTGCTCAGCAACATTCTCAACAAGAGGATTCGAAGATACCTCCTTGGGTATCTCCACTTTTTTCTCTAGTGAAGAATCTTCCTTATTCTCTTTGCCAGCCTTACGCCTAGACCAACGACCTAAAAATCCATCAGCCATCACTCCTCCATTGGGCGCTCAGCACCCTTAAATGACGCTGGCTTATGACGTTTTTTTGGTTCAGGGCGATATTTTTCGTTTACATACTCTTGTAACCATGCAGCATGCTCATCGCTCATCGGTATCGTATCAACTGACTCACCACCATCAAGCAAGCGAGCGGCTTCGTTATAGCTGACGCAGATACGATGCGGAACTGCGAATGATGATTCGGTCTTTACCAATGCAATAGATTGCTCGTCAATATAACGTTCAATGTCCTCCTCCAGACGCCACATCACAAACCAACTTGGAGTCGTAGCAGAAACATTAAGGTAGTAGCCCTCGGCTTCGTCAGGAAAGAGATTAAGCTCATAGCCGGTGAATAACCATGATTCACCATCGGCATCACGCCCCAAAAACTGGCCTGAGATGACATTGCTTTGATTACCATTGAACTGCCCAAAATCAGGCAACACTTCCTGAGGCACCCAGCGGTACGAGACCCATGGGTTATCAATACTTTGTTTACGCATTAATACTGCAAAGCGCATAAATGTTCAGAGCCTCAGGTGTTTTGAACCACAATGTTCGGAAATTTACTGCTCATATCCTTAGATAGAGTAGCAACACGGATGGCTACCTGTCTAGCAATCCCTTTATAGATTGAGCTAATAGCGCCATCTGGATCAGCAACGACTGTTGGACGCCCTGCATCTGCTTGCTCACGAATTGACAGATTGAGCGGCAATGAACCTAAAAAATCTACCCCATACTCTTTACACATCTTTTGGCCGCCACCAGTACCAAACACATGCTCTTCATGTCCGCACTTTGTACAAACATAAGTGCTCATATTTTCAATAATGCCGATGATAGGTACACCCACCTTCTCAAACATCTTCAGACCTTTACGAGCATCTAATAAAGCAATGTCCTGCGGTGTGGTGACAATCACCGAGCCCGTCACAGGAACCTTTTGCGCTAAGGTTAATTGGATGTCGCCGGTGCCAGGGGGCATATCCACAATTAAATAGTCAAGATCACGCCAACGAGTTTGACGAAGCAATTGCTCTAGCGCTGAAGTCACCATCGGACCACGCCACACCATCGGGGCATCATCATCAATCAAGAAACCAATCGAACTTGCTTGCAAGCTGTAAGCTTCCATTGGCTCAATCGTATTTTCTTCAATGGAATCTGGCCTACCTGTGATACCCAACATCATCGGCTGGCTTGGGCCATATATATCGGCATCTAAGATACCGACCTGCGCTCCCTCAGCAGCAAGTGCTAAGGCCAAGTTCACAGCTGTGGTGGATTTTCCTACGCCACCTTTACCACTTGCAACCGCAATAATATTTTTGACACCCGGTAATAACTTCACGCCACGTTGTACTGCATGCGCAACAATCTGACTCGAGATATTCACACTAACATTTTTTACGCCTGGCAATTCACGCAAGGCATTAATCACTGATTTACGAATTGCATCAAACTGGCTTTTAGCAGGGTAGCCCAGCACGATATCTAAAGAAATATCGCCATTTTCTACGTGGAGATTTTTTACATTCTTGGCAGTGACAAAATCAATCTTGGTATTGGGATCGACTAAGTTTTTGAGCGCTGCCTGCACTGACTCTGATGAAACCGACACTACCTTCTCCTAATATGAATAAACCTAGAATGCACTTCTAGGTTATTGGTATTTTTCTTAATTAGCGCTAGCTTACTCGTAGCCGCCAATATTTGCTGAAAGTGGTCTTAACCACCCTCTATTAGGCGCCTTAAAAAATCATTCGCCTCACTTCAATTGCGTCTAAACAACTGGGAAGCCTGCATCTGTTATGAGCAGACTCGCCTGCTCTGCCGATAAAGTGGTTTCAAGATGAATAATCTGAGTCGCCAAATCTGCCTGAACTTTTGCTTGCGGGTCTTGCGCTTGGATTGCTCTGGTTACTGCATTAATACAGCCTCCACAGGTCATTCCAGATACTTTTAAGCTCAACATATTGGCCCTTTGATGTAATTACGGCTTGTATGCAGTAGATTATCTTCTATATGAACGCGCACAAAGATCCTAAATCAGCGCTTTTTACTCTAGATATTGGCGGTATGACCTGCGCCTCCTGTGTTGGTAGGGTTGAGAAGGCTTTAGATAAGATTCCAGAGATAGAGGCAGCCAGTGTCAATTTGGCTACCGAACAAGCCAAAATTCGCCTAAAACCAGATGCTGGGGTCAAAATTGATGAAATCATCGCTTTGGTACAAAAAACAGGCTATACCGCCAAAATCAGCACCCCCCGCGGATCCCCAGAATTAGCCCCTTCTAAATTATTTTGGGGGGCCGACGGCCTGGGTCGCGTCATTTTGGGCTTCACCCTTTCCGCCCCACTCTTTTTACCCATGTTTCTCATGCCTTTTGGCGTTCATTGGGCACTATCAGCAAAATGGCAACTATTGCTAGCAACCCCAGTGCAATTTTTCTTGGGATGGCGCTTTTACAAAGCAGGCTTCAAATCTCTAATATCTGGTGTCGGAAATATGGATTTATTGGTCGCACTTGGTACTAGTGCGGCATATGGTTTGAGTGTTTATGAAATGGTGAGCTCAGCTCATGCTGTGCATGAACTCTATTTCGAAGGGTCGGCAGTCATTATCTGCATGGTCATGCTTGGTAAATGGCTAGAGGTCAGAGCAAAGCAACAAACTAGTGAAGCAATCCGCGCACTGCAAAAACTGTGGCCAGAGCATGCCAAAGTCATCGAACGAGATATCGTGATTTCTGAGGGCTCACCTCTAGATCAATTTCGTGACATGCCTTTGGATCAAGTATTTCCCAAAGACCGAGTTTTGGTATTGCCTGGCGAACGTATTCCTGTAGATGGAATGATTTTACTTGGCAACAGTCATGTTGATGAATCCCTTCTGACTGGAGAAAGCAATCCCGTCAAAAAACATATCGGTGAAAAAGTCATCGGCGGCTCTCTCAATGGAGAAAGCCTACTAGTCGTAGAGGCCAAGGCAGTAGGAGTTGAGAGCATTCTCTCTCAAATTATTTCTCTAGTAGAGGATGCTCAAACGCAAAAGGCTCCTATACAAAAATTAGTGGATCAAGTTAGTGCTATTTTTGTACCTAGTGTGATTGTGATTGCGCTCATCACTGGATTAGCGAACTGGTTTTATTTGGACTCTGCAGCGATTGCTATTTTGCGAGCAGTATCTGTTCTCGTGATTGCATGCCCATGTGCTTTAGGTCTTGCAACGCCTGCAGCTATCATGGCAGGCACCGGTGTCGCGGCACGTTTTGGAATCCTGATTAAAGATCCACAGGTTTTAGAGTTAGCACATCGCTTGAATATCGTCGCCTTCGATAAAACAGGAACGCTGACAATTGGCAAACCGAGATTACTTGAGATCATTCCATTTACAAACTCATTAAATAAGGTATTGACTAAAGATGAAATCCTGGCATCAGCTGCAGGCTTACAACTGGGAAGCGAACATCCGCTAGCGAAAGCCCTTCTAGATGCTGCCAAACAGCAAGGGCTAAACCCAATCACGCCAACTGAAAGCAAAGCCTTGCCGGGCATTGGTATCAGCGGTAAACCCAGTGCGGGTAATTGGATGGGTCAAAATCTTACCCTACAAAGTATTGCATCTTTAGAGCAGAGCCCACACTACTTTGCGATATTGCAAGAGGCGCAAGTTTGTTTTGAGGCTGGTCAAACCGTTTCTGTATTAATGAGTAATGACTCACCCCTATCGCCCACATTACCTATAGCCATCATCGCTTTTGGAGATGAGCTTAAAGAAAATGTCAAAGAGACCATTTCTTCATTACGCCAACTGCACATACGCGCGGTAATGCTCTCTGGAGATAATATTGCTGCTGCAAATCGGGTTGCTAAATCGATTGGCATTGAAGAAGTATTTGCACAAGTGATGCCAAGTGATAAAGCAGACATTATTCGCAAGCTTCAATCAAAAAATGGTGAACGACAATTCGTAGCAATGGTGGGTGATGGTATAAACGATGCGCCTGCCTTAGCAACTGCAGATGTCGGCATGGCAATGTCCACAGGCACTGATGTGGCGATGCAGGCTGCTGGCATTACCCTAATGAGGGGTGATCCAACTTTAGTGGCGAATGCAGTTGATATCTCTAAGCGGACTTGGAAAAAGATTCAGCAAAATTTATTCTGGGCTTTTATCTTTAATGCCACCGGCATCCCTCTTGCGGCACTCGGCTATCTCTCACCTATGTTAGCTGGTAGTGCCATGGCTCTATCCAGTTTTTGCGTTCTCAGTAATGCGCTACTGCTAAAGAGATGGCACCCTTCCCATCACTAATTCAAAGACTTTGCTTTATTTTGCTTTATTTTTGATTTTATTTTTGATTTTATTTTAGATTTTTGCGAACTAATTCAATATCACCGTAATAGGCCCGTGTCTCTGATTTGGTGTTATCTGTATCCGTTAGCAAAGCAATCCCAATAAGCTCTCCAGGTGCTTCACCATAGGCACGCTTATAGTCAGCAGCTAAATCACGCTGATGTTTATGCCACTGACCTAAATTATCCCAACCAGAATCCACTACAATCATTTTGATACGAGATGTATGTGCATTTGTAATAATGGTATCTACTGGTGATTTTCCAGACCAGATATACATTAAGGTGGCATAAGGCATTTCTTGCCCGCTAATCAGATTAGCCATCTCAAATGTCATTTTTTCTTTTAACGGTAGCTTTGATTTATTTCCATCGAATGCAACCAAGATACGTAGCGGCGCATCATCCGCATAGCCATCAGTATTATCGGCATTCACAATCGGGTTAGTTGCCTTCCATTCCCACTGTAGTAATAAATTATTTGCCTGGCGCGGGCGTAATTTGACGGCCAATCCAGAGGCAGAGGTTTTGGAGCTAGCACTCAGAACTGTTTTACCTTGATAACTTTCTAGGCGATACACCGTATTTTTCTTGAACGGCGCAATACGATAGAAATTCCAGCCATTTGGCATGCCCTCTCGCGCAGTTTCAGTCGAAAATTTAGGTAACTCTTCTTGGGCAGGTAATTGATCTACATTAAATGCTTGCCCAGTCTCATTTTGAACAGAATCGCCACTCAAGCCAGCACATCCAACCAAAAAAAATAGGGTGGCACTGGTAATGAATAATAGGGATGCTTGCTTAAACATTTCTTAATTGTCCCAAAGAATGATCTATGTGAGTCTAAAATCATCTTATGCGTCATCAATCACCTTCTAGCTTGGCTGTAATCTGCGTCTTAATTGCTGCAGTGGTTCATCTGGCCCTAGGTTTTTCAATCGAGTTTTCAGTGGATGAGGCTCACTACGCACTGTATGCCCAGCATCTAGCCTGGAGTTATTTTGATCATCCACCTTTGGTTGGCTGGATTCAGTGGCCCTTAGTAAGTCTCACCTCCTCTGAGGGAGTGATTCGTTTCATTCCAGAACTGCTGTGGATTCTGTCTACTTATTTGGTTTATCAAGTAACAGTTAAAGTGCATCACCTTATTCGCGGACGTAATGCAGGCTATCTCACTAGCGCATTACCCTCTGCTAATTTATGTGGATTGATGGCCGTGTTGATTGTTATTGCCTCGCCCATGTTGCATATTCTGGCAATTGGTTTATTACCAGATACTCTACTTGCACCCCTAAGTCTTGGCCTAATGTTCATGGCTCTGCGTTGGCTAAGTAAAGATCGCTTTAGCATCGGTGATTGGATCATCGTCGGTATCTTGCTAGGTCTAGCGGGCTTAAGTAAATACACCGCCGTTTTTACAGCGTTGGCATTGTTGTTTGTATTTTTGAGTACACCAAGAAAACCTTGGCTAAATACAGCAGGCTTTTGGTTGGCTGCAGTTATCGCCTTACTATTTATTGCCCCCGTCCTATATTGGAATTGGGCCAATGATTGGATTTCATTTAAATACCAACTAGCCCACGGAGGGGGTGGCGAGTGGCTGTGGCGTAGGTTGGGAGCCTATATTGGCATTCAAATATTGGTCTTTGGTCCTCTATTTATCTTAGGGTCTTTTATCTTTTTAAAAGATTGCATGCATGCAACAAAACTGTCATTACTCGCACTCTTTGGATTCTTTTTAATTCCTTTTGCAATTTTTGTGAGCCTCTCAGGTGGGGGCGGACTTCCTCATTGGACATCACCGGCATGGTTCTGTCTCGCGCCATTTGCAGGCATTGGCTTAGCAAAAGCTTGGGCAACACAGCATCGTCATTGGATCCGTATTTTATTTTTTATTCAAATTAGCTTGTGTTGCATCGGCTTTGGATATGTTCTGTCTGGGGGTATTAGTTCAGCATCGATTAAATCAAATCCGATTGCCGATTTATATGGATGGAAAGTGGCAGGTCAAAAAGCTGCAGAGCTTGCGAAAACTACAAAAGCAAATGGCATTGCCGTGCAAAACTGGACTTTAGGCAGTCGTGCCGCCTGGTACACGTCTCCAATACCGGTATTTGTTTTAGATCAAAGGCAAGATCAATTTGATCTTTGGTTTGGGGGTTTGCCTGCAGGTGCAAATGTAGTGCTGATTAACTGGTCTGGTATGTCTCACCCCATACCAGTGGGTAATAAATCGGCTTTTGAGACTTGCGAGCCCTTGGATAGTCTAGAAATTGAGCGATTTGGCCGAGTTTTGTCTAAATTTGAATTTAGCCTTTGTACTCATTGGCAAGGCCCTAGCCGTTCGGAGTAATTCCCCCAAATTCAAGACCTTAGGCGCCCAAGGCATTATCCTTACGCTTATGAGTTCACAAGCCCAGCCCACCCCTAAAACCCAATCGGGGTGGAAATCCATCATCAAGCGAGCTTGGCCGACCATTCGCGTTCTACTCTCCATTGCGCTACTCTGGAAAGCTACGAGTGGAATTGATTGGCGTTCACTTTTTGATGCTCATATTCAGATGCAGCCAATCTGGTTCTTGGCAGCTCTAGCCAGCATGATGTGCGCCTTTATTTGCGGCGGTTATCGCTGGGGATTGTTTATGCAGTCAGTGGGATTTCCTCGTCGCATCCGTTCCTATATTGGACTCTACTTTGCAGGCGGCCTCATCAATCAAGGTCTACCAAGCACACTAGGCGGGGATAGCTATCGCGCCATTACCTCTACTCATTTAACTAATACCGGCAAGCTTTCAGAAACAAAGGAATTGGATAAAGAGCTTCATCACTCAGTAGACCTTGAGCATGCTACCCCTAAATTGCGTTTGAGTTTTTCAATGGTATTGGTTGATCGACTCTTAGGCTTAGCTGGCAACAATCTGCTTGGTGGAATTGGCTTGATATTAGGCGGGGCCACATTAGCAGCTTGGGGCCAAGACTTAGGTTATGCAGTCATGGCAGCAACGCTGCTCGCTGGCGTAGCGATCGCCCTCATTCTTGCATGGGGTCCAAGCAAGCAACTACTGCAAAACCTCTTAGATCGTTTCAATATGAACAACGCTATGCCAGGTATCCAGCTTGCCTTTGCGTGGCCTAACAATATTGCTCAAGCATGCCTCGCTATTGGTATTCACTTCCTGACAATTTTGACTCTCCTCTTTTGCCTTAAGGCTTACGGAGTAGATGCACCCATTGAAGGTTTAATGATTGGCTTGCCTGCACTCAGTTTGCTGCTGATGCTGCCAATTAGTATCTCAGGCTGGGGTTTGCGTGAAGCGACACTATCATCGGTTCTTGCCCTGTGGGGAGTTAACCCCTCATTAACTGTCTTGGCTTCGATTAGTTACGGTGCAATTACTGTTTTATCAGTACTGCCCGGTGCCTATTTTTTATTAAAACGTAAATAAATCTGTAGAGTAGAAATATGACTATTAGCGTCAACACCATGCGCGCCATTGATCATTGGGTCGGTGTACCACTTTGCGCAATCGTTAGCCCATTGGTAGCAGTAGTAGATAGCATCAAAAATATTTTTGGTCGCGATTATTCTGCGCCAAAAAAATTGCTCTTTATTGAACTCTCAGAAATGGGTAGCGCTATTTTAGTTGACCCGGCAATGCGTAATGCAAAAGCACGTGGCGCTGAATTATTTTTCTTAATCTTCAAAAGTAATCGCGCTAGCCTAACATTACTCAATACTGTTAAGCCAGAAAATATCTTCACGATTGACTCATCGAGCTTAGGTGGCTTAATTAGAGATACCTTGCGCTTTTTGATTCTGGCTCGTAAGCACCGCATTGATACCGTAATTGATTTGGAGTTATTCTCCCGCTTTACTGCCCTCCTTACTGGTATGTGTGGCGCACGTCGTCGCGTGGGTTATCACATTTTTCACGGTGAAGGTTTATGGCGCGGCTTCATGCTGACTCGCAAGGTCCATTACAACCCACATATTCACATTACCAAGAATTTTCTATCTTTAATTCATGCAGCTTTTGCTCAGAAGATTGAAGTTCCATTTAGTAAGATTGAGATTTCGGATTCTGAAGTTCGCCTAGAGCAAGCCATCATCGATCCCAGCGCTCTAGAAAAAGTACGTGGGCGAATTGAGAAGTTAGCCAAAGAGGCTAACATCAGCTACATCCCTGGCAAAAATCGCCTTATTCTCATTAACCCAAACGCCAGTGACCTGTTACCCCAAAGACGTTGGGCGCAGCAACGTTTTTCTGAACTCATTCAGGCTGTCCACCAACAATACCCAAACGATCTCATATTGATTACCGGCTCCCCTGCTGAATTTGTCTATGTAGATAAAGTGCGATCAGTCGCCAATGTTAAAAATGCCTTGAACTTTGCCGGTCAAGTCAGTTTCGCTGAATTACCTCCCCTCTACACCCTCTCTGACGTCATGGTGACTAATGATTCTGGCCCTGGACACTTTTCAGCAGTGACACCATTGAGAACGGTAGTTCTATTTGGACCTGAGACTCCGGCCTTATATGGTTCCGTTGGTAATTCGATTGCAATTACTGCAAACCTAGCGTGCTCACCCTGCGTGAGCGCTGCCAATCACCGCAAAACCCCTTGCCACGACAATGTGTGTATGCAAGCTATCACTGTCCCTCAGGTGTTAGATAAAGTGATCGAGCAGTTACAAGGTGCCGACAAAGAAAAAGCTCGTTAAGTTGCATGCATAAAAAAGTAATACCTTTCTTTGCTTGGTTTATTCCACTAGTCCCACTTGCGCTAGCTAGCATCATCTATTTTGGCGATTTTCAAAGTAGCAGTTTTTTATTCATTAATCGCATTACCCAGCTACTCCCAGATACGCTTTGGGCTTGGCTCACTTTTTTAGGAAATGGCTGGGGCATATTTGCGCTCGCCTTTCCATTGCTCCTACTTGCACCAAGAATGCTAACTGCCGGCATCCTTGCTGGCGGGATCTCAGCATTAGCAAGTACATTGCTAAAAGGCTATTTTGATCTACCAAGGCCAGCCAGCATACTGGCTGATGGTAGCTTTTATCGTATCGGGGAAGCTCTCCTTCATAAAGCCTTTCCTTCAGGCCATACGCTAACTGCATTTGCCATTGCAAGTGCTCTCTATTTTTCAGCAGAAAAAAATAAGCGCACGCCATTGGTATCGCTATTTTTAATTGCTGCATTAGTTGGCCTCTCCCGCAGCGCAATTGGAGCCCACTGGCTCACCGATGTTTTAGGTGGTGCGGGAGTGGGCATTTGGTGTGGAATGCTTGGGGCGCTTCTAGCTAATCAATTTCCCGAAAATCAATTAGGGCCTAAAAAAATCTGGTCACATATTATTGCGCTTGGTGGCGTTATAGCAATGTATGCCCACCTTACTCAAATGATGGATTTAGAGTTAAATCTCCCCTTGCAATATCTTTCGATTGCCATTGTGGCCTTCACTCTTATCTTCTATGTAAAGGCGCAATTTACTCAAGCGCCTAGCAAAGTAAAGTAATCAGATGTTTAGCTATCGACATGCATTTCATGCAGGAAGTCATGCAGACATCCTGAAGCATCTCACCCTCATTCATTTGGTAGAGTACCTTCAAGAGAAGCCTGGTGCTCTCATGATGGTTGATACGCATGCTGGTGCTGGTATTTATAGCCTACAAGATGGCTTTTCTAGAGTTAGTAAAGAAGCTGATGGCGGCATTTTCCGTCTGAAGCTATATGTAGAATCTTGCAAACAAGCAAATACGCCTATTCCAGAAAGTATTGGGCGATATCTACAATATATTGATGCCGAGAATGTTGATGGTCAGCTCACCACCTATCCCGGCTCCCCTTTTATTCTGGCTCGCCTCCTGCGATCACAGGACCGCCTTAAGTTATTCGAGCTTCACCCAAAAGAGATCGATATTCTTCGTCACAATATTGGCGAACTTAAGCAGTCAAAGCATATTGATATTTATGCTGAAGATAGTTTTGCCAGACTTAAAGGCTTGCTACCTCCCCCAAGCCGGCGCGGTCTAGTATTGATTGATCCATCATACGAAGATAAACAAGACTATCGCTACCTTGAAGTAGCTGTGGAAGAGGCGCTACAACGCTTTGCCACAGGATGCTATGCAATTTGGTACCCCGTACTCTCTAGGAGAGAGTCAGCTGCCCTTCCGGATCGCGTGAAAAAGATTGTCGCCACCCATAAACGCTCTTGGCTTCATACAGAATTGCGCATTGAAAATGCGCCGGGTGAACGCCGCTTGCAATCTAGCGGAATGTTCATCATTAATCCACCTTGGACCTTAGAGAAACAATTGGCGCAAGCCTTACCTACTTTAGCCAAGGCTTTAGGAGTGAATGGTGGCGGTCAATTTTTACTAAAGAGCTTCGAAGCGAAGAACTAATTCAGCAAATAGCTTATTAACTACTCACGCAAATTAATCATGACTTCGTTACGCCGCATAAAGGGCAAAGTCCAAGGCGGGTTATAACGGGCAAAGTTGGGGGCTCCAGAAGGATTTAGATTGCGAGCCTTCATCCATTGCTCAAGCTCTAGGGTTTTCTCAGCCACTTTTTGCTCGCTATAGAAACCAGTGAAACTAATCACGGCTTTTTTGACTGCTGGAATTTGCCTCAGTTGCACCTGCGAATTAATAGGCTTAGGTATTGATTCCATAGTGTACTCAGCAGGCATCACGAACGATACCGTCCATTTGCCCGCCTTAGGCTCGATTACCACTGGGACGGTCATGGCAATTTTTGCACTCTGAGGACTTTTCTCTTCAATAGCGACAGGAGTAGTCATCGCTATTTTTTCGCTCACCTTATTCTGGCCGAAAATATAGGCCGCAATCAAACGAAAGCCTTGACCTGAGGCCTCATCCAAATCCCCTTCGACCTGGACCTCCGCCACAATCATTGGCGCATAGGATCGGACTTCAAAAGGCGGTTCTTTTTCGAGAACAGAATATTTTGGCTCTTCAGTTGCCATTACCGCCCCTGTAAAAATGAGCGCAATTGATATTAGAACGCCCTTAAAAAAAGAATGGATCAAATGATTATGAATTGACATCACCACTGAGCCTTAATCTCAAATCCGTTTGAATCAAAATTTAATGCAGCATGCGCACCAACTGGCAAAGTCAATTTATTAGCCTGATGACCAAATGGAAGGCCTATCAATATTGGAACTTCTTGAGGTAAACGTTTGCGTATGGCTTCAATAGCACGCTCGAGTGAATACCCTTTATCGTTATCGTAAAGACGATAAGCAGAGAAGCCGCCTAGCACTATTGCAGCCTGATTTGACAAAATGCCTGCATCTAAAAGCTGTATCAACATTCTTTCGATGCGATAAGGATGCTCATTGACATCCTCTAAAAATAAGATGCCCCCCTGGGTTTGTTTGGTACTTGGAAAAAATGGTGTGCCAACAAGACCAGCCAGCACTGTTAAATTACCACCCCACAATAAACCCGTAAGCGACTGTTTCTCTGGCGTACCAAGGAAGGACTGTGGTACTGACACCTGGCAATCCAGCTTTCTTTCTTTGACTGCGGCTTGAAAATGTTGCCACATAAATGCATCTGGAGTAACTGGAGAGCCATCATCACCCAGGCGACCAAAGTCGTAATTGAGCATCGGGCCAGCCAAGGTAATTGCGCCCGTCTTGGCCAATAAGCCCAGTTGGAAGACGGTGAAGTCGCTATGACCGCATACCTGCAAACCATTCTGAATGTTATTTGCAATGGTGTCCCATTGGATTTTAGGAAGCAAGCGATGAAGACCATAACCTCCACGCATCGACATCACTAGGATTTGGGGATCTAATGCAGAAATATTATTCAACTCAGCAAGACGATCTTCATCGCTACCTGCAAAACGCTCATAAACTCGATGAACGCAATCCGTATTTTGAACGGCAATAGATTGCCTCCCCAACCAGTCGATACCAGCTAGAGGACTTTTATTGTCTAAACTCGCCCCAGATGGAGCAACGAGGTGAATGGATTTCAACGTCGTCCCTTAAAAAAATCACGTAGCAATTGACCACACTCTTCACCCATGATGCCACCTTCAACGCTAGTTTGATGATTAACCTGCTTAGAAGAAAACAAATCAAGTACGCTACCAGCGGCACCCGTCTTAGGATCTGACGCACCATAAACTACTCTACCAACCCTAGCATGAAGCATAGCACCGGAGCACATTGCACAGGGTTCAAGGGTGACATACAAAGTAGTCCCTGGGATACGGTAGTTTTCCTCAGCTAGAGCAGCTTCTCGCAAAGCCAATATCTCAGCATGAGCACTAGGATCATGGTTGGCTATTGGCTTATTAAATGCCTTCGAAAGAACTTGACCATCCCGAACCAGCACTGCACCTACTGGAACCTCACCAGACTGCGCTGCCAACTGCGCTTGCTCAATTGCCATGCGCATGTATAGCTGGTCAAGCTCTGCTTGCATCATTTAGGTAGGACGAACATCCGCCCAGCAATTGGGCGTCTCATAGAGACGAATAGAAGATAACTCTAAGCGACCACCAAAGGCTTTGCTAAATACTGGTTGCAATATTGCAAATGCAGCGTTCGCCAAGTTTTCTACAGTGGGTACATGGTCCATGATGACAGTCTTGTGATTAGGCAAACTTTCCAGGAATGCAACTAAGCCCTCATCTTCTTTAGCCACTAAAAAAGCATGGTCCCAAAGATCCACAACATATTGATTAGTCAAACGCTTGATATCGCCAAAATCGAGCACCATACCATCATCCGCTTTACCCGGATGATCAGCAACCTCACCAGTCAAGGTGACTTCAATAGCATAGCGATGACCATGCAAATGACGGCATTGACCATCGTGATTAGGTATGCGATGCCCTGAATCAAATTCAAGGCGACGAGTGATGGAGATGGCAGGCTGTTTATTAGTCATGGGTTACTTAATTAATATATTTGCGCATATTTAACGCTTGTCTAGCTTACCGAATTCCAATCAGTTTATGGGATTGCAGGCTCAATCTCCATAAGGGGCGCTTTTGGCACAAGCTTACCGCCAATTGAGTATTACTTTTAAGATTTAATCCGTCCATAGGCTGCAAGAAACGATTGCGATAATCCATGCCTTCAAACCGAGCCATCAACTTTTCCAACTGCTGATGCTCATTTTGCGGGATCACGAGCTTCAACTCATCCGCTTGGAGAACAATCAGTTCAGAACCTGCCTTAGGACTCACGCAAACCCAATCAATCCCTTTTGGAACTTTTATCGTACCATTCGTTTCAATTGCCACTTCAAAACCTTTTTGATGAAGCGCTGTAATTAATTCTTCATCCAATTGCAGGAGGGGCTCTCCGCCAGTGAAGACTACATAACGTTGTTGGGGGCCAGCTGATGTACTACGCCATGAGGCCTCAATTGCATCAGAAAGTGAAGTAGCAGTTTCAAACTTGCCACCGCCAAAACCATCACTACCCACAAAATCAGTATCGCAAAACTGGCAAATAGCTGTAGCGCGATCCTCTTCACGCCCACTCCACAAATTACATCCAGCAAAACGACAAAATACTGCTGCCCTACCAGCATGGGCACCTTCACCTTGAAGGGTTGGGAATAGTTCTTTTACGGTATACATAGCAATGTAGCTATTTTAAGCGCATTGCCTATTTCCAGGAGATTAACTCCCACTCTAGATAGTCTTCCCAGTAAGCATTGGCCCAATAGACGCCAGGCGTAATATACCGGCCCGCACTCCTCCTAATCACCCAGCGACCTACTTCTGGTGCAAACCAAAGATCTTCGTAGCGCTCATTACCAACTCTAAACAGGTCATTGCTTTCAAAATTAGGCATATCGCTATGAACTTGCAATACTAAAAACTCTCCAGCGGGTGTCTTAATTCGCTCCCACTGATTAGCCATCATACTCAGCCCCCAATAATAACTGCCGTCAGGTTGCGAAGGCACTTGATACTTGGAGGAAAAAAATTTATTCCAACCAAGCTGTAATTGCTCTGGCCATAAAGGAACAGCTTTAATAAATTTCTGAGGAGGTTGCCAATGTGGATCCTGAGTCACAAATCCCCAAGGCGATTGAATTTCATCGGGCAACTGGCCAGCCTTGACACCGGACCTAGAAATACGAATTTGATCGCCGACTGAAACTACTCTCTCGGTTACTGTATCAACTATTTCTTGGTTAAAAACATTGCGAACTTGATAGACCCATTCTTGCCCAACTTTTGGAGCACGTACTGCAGGAGTAGGTTGCGGTTGAGACTCAACAATCCCTCTTGGGTAGGGCTGAGATGAAAGACATGCTGCCAGCAAAGCTGGCAGCATTAATAATGCAATGCGACGCATATTATTTATAGGAAGTTAGTTGCCATTGAAAACTATCTTCTAAGTTAGGCATACCTAGCTGGCCCTGGATCATATAAGAACCTGATGCCTCACGCGCTACCCAACGACCAATGCTCGGCGCAAACCAGATCGTTTCTTTACGAATGCAATTGACTTTATTATCGTCATTGCTCTCAAAATTAATTAAATTTTGATAACGCAGAGTCAAAAAAGTGCCAGCGGGAACGGTAATCTGCTCCCAGCCATGCGCACTCATAAATTCTTGCCAGTTATATGCATTTTCAGAATACCCGCCAAGACTATATTTGGTGTTGAGTTGCTTACTCCAGTTAGATGTTAGCTCTTGTGGCCACAAAGGTATTGGCGGCTTGAAACTCATCAAGCGTGGCCAAGAAGTATCAAGCTGTACAGTGCCCCACGGGCCCTGGATCTCGCTAGGCAACTGACTACCATCTTCATCTCTACGTTCAATCACAATAGTTGAACTAACGCTGGCAACGCGCTCTGTAATCACTCCACGAATCTTGCCATCAAATACATTGCGCTTGATATACGACCACTCCTGACCAACCTGAGGAGCACGTACGGCTGGTAAAGGATTGGGTTGAGCAACTGGTGTACCACGCTCATACGATAGAGGAACACCGCAAGCTACTGGCGCTAAGGCTGCTGATGCAATGAAAGTGCGACGCGATAAATTCATTTTTTCTCCTACATGAATTGAAAACTTTTCAAAATGATTGTAAATCTGATTTATGTGGGCGAGCTAGCGATATAAAGCTTTCTCTATGAAATTTTTAGGGACTGCTGTCTTAGGAGTGGATAAACCCAGACCATCAAACCAAGATTGGGTCTTGATGTCAAACCCTAGGCCATGCATATAGTTGTAGATAGCCCTTTTTAAGCCCTGACCAAGCATATCGTGATCCACCCCGGTAGGGTCAATAAATAAAATATCATTCTTTGCAAAAGTAATTTCTGGCAACGGTATTAATTCAATTCCATACTCTTGTGGATTCAGGCCTACTGGAGAATGAACCGTACAGGTAAAACGATGAAAGAATCCGCTTTGAATGCAGCCATGTTCGAAAAGCTGTCGCACATACTCTAAGGCATCTACTGTTTCTTGCACAGTTTGTGTCGGGAAGCCATACATCAGATAAGCATGGACCAAGATTCCCGCATCAGAAAAGCCTTTCGTAACCTGAGCCACCTGCTCAACCGATACCCCCTTTTTCATCAGCTTGAGTAGGCGATCAGAAGCCACTTCAAGACCGCCAGACATGGCAATACAGCCACTTTTTGCTAAGAGCTCGGCCAATTCAGGGGTAAAAGTTTTTTCAAAGCGAATATTTCCCCACCAAGAGATGATCACATTACGACGAATTAACTCTTCTGCAAGTGCTTTTAAAGCTTTCGGTGGCGCAGCTTCATCCACAAAATGAAAACCCGTCTGCCCGGTCTCAGCAATAATTTGCTCAATACGATCAACCAATAAGCTGGCAGAAGCAGTCTCATAGCGAGAAATATAGTCCAGCGATACATCACAAAAACTACATTTCTTCCAATAGCAGCCATATGCAACGGTCAGCTTATTCCAACGACCATCACTCCACAAACGATGCATAGGGTTCAGCATATCTAGGAGTGAGAGATAGGAGTCAAGCGGTAACCCATCCCAAGTTGCAGTACCAACCTCCTCAAAAGGAATATCGGGCTCTTGCCAATTCAGATACTGCACTTGACCGGCTGAATTACGAATAAAGGTCCGCACCAATCGTTCGGCCGATCGTTTACCCGCGAGATGGTCAAGCAATGCTAATAAAGGTCTTTCGCCAGAATCAAGGGTGATGAAATCAACGTGGTCAAAAATGCGGGAATCTGATAACTCACGTAGCTCAGTATTAACGTAACCTCCGCCCAAGGCAATCTTGATATCTGGATGAGTTCGTCTTATTTCTTGCGCTATGCGCAAGGCTGCATACATTGCGCCGGGGAATGGCACTGATAAAAGGACCAATGTCGGCTGATGGCGCTCTATTGCTTGACTAGTCAACATCTGTAAATGTGCATCCATCAGAGTTGACTTAGCCATGAGCGCGTCCGCCAATGGCGTGAACGTAGGCTGACTACTTGCTAGTGCCTCTGCATAACGCACAAATTCAAAGCGGTCATCTACAGTGTCGCGTAACACATCCGAAAGATCATTGAGATAGAGGGTTGCTAAATGGCGTGCTCGGTCTTGGGAACCCAGCGTACCAAAAGCCCAAGCTAATGAATCATCCTCCTCATCACCATCAAAGACATCGAGTGATGCAAAGCGCGGACCCTCCGGTAAAAAGTCACGGGTATTAATTCGGTGGCTAAGCGTACTATCACGCCCCTGTAAAAATGAAATCACTGGTGAAATAGTTGCTTGATAAGAATCAAAGTAATCCAAGAAAAAATTAGCACTAGCACTGCGATCTTCTTCGGGAACGCTCAGTGCATTTTGATGAATCTCGCTCAAACCATCTGGAGTAAAGAAGCTGAGCACCAAAGCTAAGGCCAAATCTTCTTGCACAGCATCAACGCCACGCGATCTCAGAAATCCCGTGAGATAGGCCGTAGAAGGATATGGCGTATTGAGCTGCGTCATTGGCGGGATGAGACTTAAGACTTTCATACTAATGCTACAACTCAAGCAGACTTAACTCTTCAGCTGTAAAACCTGCCTGCAGACGAGCCACCATATTAAATGGGCCCTTAAGAACAGGTGCACGATATTTGGCAGCCAACTCTCGATAGGTAGCAATTGGTGAGAGATTATCTTTAGAACACAAGAAATTAAACCAGCGATTGCCAATTAAGACATGGCCGATTTCATCATTGAGGATAATTTCTAGAATCTCAACTGCCCTAGCATCTTTAATTTGCTTAAAGCGGTCACGAATTGCTGGAACAGCATCCAAGCCTCTTGCTTCCATTGTGCGGGGTACTAGCGCCATTCTCGCAATCACAGAATCTGTTGTTCGCTCGACCATTTCCCACAAACTATTATGTGCAGGAAAGTCTCCATAGGAAAATCCAAGTGAATGAAGATGCTCGTTCACCAAGCTAAAGTGATAAGCCTCTTCTTTTGCTACCTTAAGCCAATCCTCGTAGTATTCCTTAGGCATATTCGGAAAACGCCAGATAGCATCCAAAGCAAGATTCATGGCATTAAATTCGATATGTGCAAGCGAGTGCAGCAAGCCTGCTCTACCCTCAGGCGTATCCATTCTTCTTTTCGGAACCAGCCTAGGAAGGACTAGCTCTGGCTTTAATGGACGTCCAGGCAGAATTGAATCTTTGCTATCGATTCTACGAGAAACATCTAGAGCAATTTTTTGATTTTGGTAATTATCAAACAGATCGAGTAAACCACCTACCTTGGCTTGAGCATCAGTGCCTAATAGGATGGCGAGTGCAGCCTCTCGTAATTCAAGCATAGGTGTTGGTAGGCATAAATCGCTTATCCCCTATTTCCACTTAATAGTTACGCTATAAAAATCACTAGCAAAACAGTGGGTTTTGCCCAATGAATGTGTTTGTGTAACTTTTATGTAACTAGTTTGAGTGCGCAGCATGTAGACAATAATTAAGGGCTATATAGCTTCATATTGTAAGTGCTGATTGGTTGCGGGAGATGGGGGGGGTAGAAAGATCAATGAAGCATTGGCTTTCAGTAACTCTGAATACTAAAAGGAGAGGTACGATGGTTTGATCTACCTCTTACACCTTTTATTTACTAAGTTTTAATAAGAATTAGCGCAATCGCTCAACATAATAAGATGCTTTTTCAAGAGCATCCGCAGCATCCATGCCAACCATATCCGCCCCAATATCATCTACCAACTCGGGGAATTGATTAAAAACAGGACTGCCAATGATGACGCCTACATTCGGATTTTTTGACTTGGCCTTAATACGCTGAATCAATTCCTTCAATTGCGGAAACTGCTCCCTAACACTAGCTGATAAACCAACAATATCGAACCATTCATTTGCAGCCATAGAAACGATTTCTTCTTCGCTAGCAGCCAACTCACCCCAGATACGCCATCCCGCTTTTGCAAAGAACTCGGAGACCATAAAGAGGCCCAAGTTATGTTGTGAGCCAGGTAATGGAACCAACATAATGCTAGACCCAGTTTTACCTTGTTCAGAATACTGTTGAAAAATCGGACTTAAGTCATACATTAATTGCTTAATTCGCCACAACGCTATAGTTACCTCTGTAAAACTAGATTCATCCTCTTCCCACATTTCCCCCAATTTTCTGGCTACTGGAGTTAGTAGGAGTAAATAAATATCTTCTAAAGCAGTTCCAGAGCCATGCATCTCTTTGACATATTCAACTGAAATGCGAGCATCTTCTTGTAAAACTAACTTAGTTAAATTCTCAACCGCTTCTTGATCAATGATTTGCTTTGCTGGGAAATGCGCCGGGATGGTTGAATCTAGATGCTGCTCAATTATCAGAGGAAGAATATTTCCCTCAATGGTTCTCACGAGAGACTCAAGATACTCACCTTCTGTACAGGCTTTTTCTATTGGATGTGCTTTTTTATCCTGCGCAAATGTTGACTTAGTAGGCGCATTAGATACTAAGCAGTCCTCCCACATATCATTCGAAGCCTTATTAGCCTGCTCATGATCTAACTTGAACTCGTCACGAGTGGATTTTTTAATAAACCCAGCAATGCTCACCAGCTTTGATAAATTCATGAACATCACTTGATCAAGTCACGGTCTCAAAAGAGCTTTTGAAAAAAACCGTGGCTGCCTAAGAGCCTCTTTATTGGAATATTTACTTTATAAATTGATTTGGATCAAATCACAAAGACTTATTGCTAGGTGCTTTCCCTAGAACTCTTAATTTCATCATATTGAGGCTTTAATCCATATGTCCGTACAAGTTTCCAAATATGTTGCGGGATCATATTCTTCATTTTGTGCGGCGCAACCTGACGTAAATGAATCACCGACTCTATGGCTTTCATCTCAATCCTCGCTTTTGCAAACTCAAGGCCGCGCGGTCCAAACCGAGGCATTACCCAAGCAAATATTCCTCTTAAGAAATTTGGCATTCTTTGAAGCGGAAGACCGCCAGCTGCTAGCTCCACATTCTTCATAAAACCTTTTACAGGGCTTAGACGATTACCAGCAGAGGAGACAGGCTCCAAAATAAGCTCTTGCGCCAGCAAACTCGCTAGACCTTTGCCTTTAGTATTACGAACAATAATCCACTGCTCTCCAGTGCCCGCCATATAACCGACCGTAATATCAGAAAGTGCATTGACGTAATCAACACAGGTCTTACAAGTTGTTGGAAAAAAATCTGCAGGTAAATTGGATAGAGGCAGCTTTAGAAATGGTATTTCTTGCTTTTGACCATTTTCAAAGCGAATCTCAACGTGATAGTCAGCTCTAAATTCCAGATAAGAAATTGTTTCTGGCTTTTCCGAGAGCAGGCCTAAGAACTCATGAAAATGTTCGGTAGTCGTGTTATCAGAACAAGGTGAACCAATAATGAGAAGTTTCTCAAAGCCTAACTCTTGTTCGAGCGCTCTTGCAGCATAGACCTGACATGGAATACCCACCATAGCGACTTTTTTAAACCCCCGATCTTTTGCTTGCTCAAGGTATTGAATGATGGGGGCATAACCCATCTTCATTCCCCTGCATTGCGCCATATCTTCAGATCTCGTAACGATCATCGGCACAGGTTTCCAGCGATCATTAGGATCAGAGCTCATGGTGATCACCGCATCGACCAGCTTTTGCTCTAGCAGCACTTCACAAAGTCGTGTGATGATTCCAGTCCATTGGGCACCTTTTAATGGCGTCTTTAATCTGGCCCTAAACATTTCTAAATAGGGGCCAAAGAAGATCTCGTCAGAGTGATCCGTAGCACGCGCTCTGCCATGAGCTAATGCTTCAAATTTCGGGTAATTAGGCTGAATAAACTGACAGGCGGTTGCACAACGTTTGGGTTGCGAAGTTCGGGATACACCGCAATCAGTACATAGATCACGAAAAGGGGCAATCTCAATTGACTCCACTCTTCATCCGACCTTATAAGAAACGTGCTAAAACTCTTTGTTTAATTTTTTCCTTAGACAGTCCATAGCTATCTAGCAGCAAATTAAGCTCGCCATGTTCTACATACTCATCGGGCAGTCCTAGTAACAAGGATTGAATATGAATATTGTTGTCCGACAGCACTTCTAAGCAAGCACTACCAGCGCCACCCTTAGTGGCGCTATCTTCAACAAAAACTAAGCCATCGTGACTATCAGCGATTTCTAATAATAATTTCTCATCCAAGGGCTTTACAAAGCGCATGTCTACAACGGTGGCATTAATTTCTTCAGCCACGGAGAGTGCACTATAGAGCAAAGGCCCAAAACAAATAAAAGCAATTTTTTTCTCTTGAGACAGAGCCTTATCAATTGGGCGAACTACTAGTCCTTTACCAATTGGAAGTGCATCCAATGGCTGACCGGTTGTTTCCAGCCCAGCTCCAGAGCCGCGTGGGTAGCGCACAGCTGCTGGACCATCGTGCTGAAAAGCGGTTGTCAGCATTGCTCGGCATTCTTGCTCATTTGACGGTGTCATCAATACTAAATTTGGTAAGCAGCGCAAAAAGGCAATGTCAAATACTCCAGCATGCGTTGCACCGTCAGCACCAACCATTCCTGCTCGGTCAATTGCAAATACCATTGGTAGGTTTTGCAAAGTCACATCGTGTATGAGCTGGTCATAACCACGCTGTAAGAAGGTTGAATAAATCGCAACTACTGGCTTTAGTCCCTCACAAGAAATTCCAGCGGCAAAGGTAACTGCGTGTTGCTCTGCAATACCTACGTCGTAATAGCGATCAGGAAAACGCTTTTCAAACTCCACTAATCCTGAGCCCTCTCGCATAGCAGGAGTAATCGCGATCAAGCGCTCATCAGCCTGCGCCATATCACATAACCACTCACCAAATACTTGGGTGTAGGTTTTCTTAACTACTGGCTTTGTCACAATCCCCGCTATCGGGTCAAATGGGCTTGGGCCATGATAGGCAATGGGGTCTTGCTCTGCTAATGAATACCCTTTACCTTTTTTAGTAATGATATGAAGAAACTGGGGTCCCTCGGTTTGGGCAAGCGTTTTAACATTTTCTAGAGTTGAAATTAATACCTCTAAGTTATGGCCATCTATTGGACCGTAATAATCAAACCCAAACTCTTCAAAAATAGTTGCAGGGCCAACCATCCCCTTTGCATGTCCTTCTAATCTTTTTGCAAATTCACGAATAGGTGGCGCTACAGAGAGCACTTTATCGATACCGCGTTTAGTTGCCGCATACACTGAACCAGAGATCAACTTCACTAAATAACGATTGAGTGCACCTACTGCTGGTGAAATGGACATCTCGTTATCATTCAGAATCACAATGAGTGGTACTTTTTTATTCACACCGGCATTATTCATTGCCTCAAATGCCATACCAGCACTCATGGCACCATCACCAATAATGGCTACTACATTTCGCTTCTCATTTTTGGTTTTGGCAGCCACTGCCATTCCCAAAGCTGCGGAAATACTGGTAGATGAATGCGCAGTGCCAAATGCATCATATTCACTCTCACTGCGCTTAGGAAACCCTGAAATACCGCCGAATTGTCTTAGACCTGACATTGCCTCTCTACGACCCGTGAGTACCTTGTGGGCGTAACTTTGATGGCCCACATCCCAAACCAAACGGTCGTAAGGAGTATCAAAGACATAATGAAGTGCAACTGCTAGCTCAACAGTTCCTAAGTTAGAAGACAGATGTCCGCCAGTGCTGGAAACCGAGCTCAATATAAAGTTTCGCAACTCGCGCGCAATCTGCGGAAGCTTAGATAACTCATGTTCCCTTAAGTCTTGCGGGTTTGATATGGTTTCAAGGAGGTTAGTCATTTTGAGCATAGCCACCTCATTTCGATGAGTAAATTTTAGATATGATTTTTTTATATTCTTCCAAATTAGCATCGGAAGACTGCTTCAATGCATGAATTGGGGCATGCATAAACTTATTCGCAAGTGCTATAGCCATATGGGATAAAACAATCATAGGATCATCTCCATTTGCAATTCTTCTACTTGCTTTTTCTAGTTCAATCTTTTGGTACTGCTCACCTACATCCTGGATTGACTTAATGATGGGCACAACAGCCCTCTTACCCAGGGTTTCATAAAACTCAAGCACCCCTTTTTCAATGATTTTCTCTGCTTCTCCAATGGATTCAGCTCGGTTTGCTTTTCCTGTATTGACTATTTCGCCTAAGTCATCAATAGAGTAAAGGTAAGCATTTTTTAAACTCTTAATTTCTGGCTCGAAATCTCTTGGAACTGCTAGGTCAATCAAAACTAAAGGACGAGACTGACGAGCTTTGAGAGCAGTTTTAACCATTCCCATACCTACAATCGGCAAGGAACTCGCTGTACAGGAGATAACCACGTCGTATTGATTTAAATGATGAGGCAAATCCGCCAAAGGAAAGACTTCTGTCTGCAGATTTTGACTAGCAAATGTTTGAAGTAACTCACTACCTCGATCAATGGTTCGATTGGAGATAGCAATCTTTTTGGGGTTCTTACTAGCGAAATGATTTGCGCAAAGGCCAATCATCTCACCAGCGCCAATAAATAAAACATTGCAATCACTAATCTTGCCAAAGATGCGTTCAACCAACTTAATAGAAGCACCCGCCATCGAGACCGAATGGGCCCCAATTTGCGTATTACCTCGAACCACTTTTGCTACAGAAAAGGTTTTATCAAATAAAGGTTTTAAGTAGGTGCCTAAAGTTCCTACTTGATTGGCATTTTCGACTGCCTTTTTCAATTGCCCTAGGATTTGGGTTTCCCCTATAACCATAGAATCTAAGCCGCTACCAACCCTGAATGCATGCTTGACTGCATCACTTTCTTTGGCTGAGTAGATATATGGGCGTAGTTCATTTTTATGAACATTGTTTTGAGCGGCAAGCCACTCAAAAGCGCGGCTTTCTAAATGATGATCTTCATACTCCACATCATTAGCCGCACAATAGATCTCCATCCGATTGCAGGTAGACAGAATAGCAACCTCTGGTTGATTCTCAGCCTCTTCTATTTGCAGATACTTACGCAAATCTATCAAAGAGTCGTGCAAAACCTCAGGCGCAACCGCCACACTCTCCCGAATATCTATCGGAGCAGTATGGTGATTAACACCAAGGTTAAGCAATTTCATACTTGACATTTGTCTAGTAAGCCCCTGGATTCAAAACAAGCGTCTCCCAATTAAGACGCATCGCAATCGTTACCCAAATCAGATACGGGATCATGAGATAGGCGGCAATTCTGCGTATGGGCCACATCACCAAAATAATGGCGAGCACTGAACCCCAAAGGAAAAACGCCTCTATAAATGACCAATCTGGATGATGCATCCTGAAATAAAAAACACTCCAGAGAACATTAAAGATGCCATTCAATATAAAAAGAATCGTGATCTTATTTTTCTGGGACTGTGTTGGATTACTCTCAAATGCAACCATCCATGCCAATGCAGATAAAACAAAAATGATGGTCCAAATGACTCCGAAAGACCAATCTGGTGGTTTCCAAGGCGGCTGAATGAGTGAGAAGTACCAAGGCCCTAACTTGGTGGCTAAACCACCCAAGACTGCAGTTGCAACCATCCAAGTTGCAATAAGCCAAATATACTTTTGCTGAAAAAAGGTCTTCATACCTTAGCTAAGCCTAAAAGATGACCCATATCCTTAATAAATATTTTGAGATGAGCCATAGGCTTTTTACGTACTAGCTTTTTATTCATATAAGACTCAAAAGTGAGCTTTTGAACATCTTTGTCTTCGCACATCTTGACAAAGCTCTCACGTCTTTTATCTGTTGAATACCAGAAATATTGCATGACACCCAGGACCAAAAAGGTCATGCGGTGTTCTTTCATAAAGCGCTTACGGGCCAACTGGAGTTTTGCCGGGTCTTTGCTGTCGACAAACTCAGCAACGGCTTCACCTGCCAATTGACCGCCGAGCATGGCGTAATAGATGCCCTCACCCGAAGCTGGGGCAACAACGCCTGCAGCATCACCAGCTAATACCACTTGCTGCCCATCATCCCATTTCTTCAGAGGCTTCATTGGTAATGGCGCCCCTTCATGGCGAATAAGCTCTGCTCCATCTAAGCCAATATCTGCACGCAGCTTTGCAACTGCATTTCTGAGAGAGAAGCCTTTATCTGCACTTCCTGTGCCAATGCTGATAGTGTCGCCATGAGGAAAAACCCAGCCATAGAAATCTGGGGACACTGGCTTTTGATACAAGACGTCACAACGAGTGCCATCAAATGAAAGCGGTTTATCAGATGGAGTTTTAATAATTTCGTGATAAGCAAACACATAATTGGCTTCAGCACACCCCTTTACACCAGCGCTTCTACCAACCTGTGATTTAGCACCATCAGCACCAACCACTGCTTTTGCTAATACACTCTTCACTGAGCCCTGGTCTCCATCAAGCGCTCCTCGTGTGCGATAGTAAATGCGGACATTAGCGCCCTCTCGTTGCAGGCTTTCAAATAATCCATCCTCACGAACTGCCCCTGCTGCAACTGCACGCTTTCTGAGCCATTCATCAAACTGGGCTCGATCAACCATGCCCACAAAACCGTTTTCAATGGGGATGTCAACTGTTTTTCCGAGAGGCGAAACCATCCGTGCTGATTTTGCTTTAGCAACTAATAACTCATCTGGAATCTGAAAATCCTTAATTAAGCGCGGGGGGATCGCTCCACCACAGGGTTTAATTCGTCCGCGCTTATCTAATAGCAAGACATGCTTACCCTTTTGAGCAAGCGTTTGAGCTGCAGTAGCACCCGCAGGTCCACCGCCAACAACTACTGCATCATAAATAAATTCTGTTGTCATGTTTTACCTCACTCCACTAGTGCTACTTTGTTTACTTTCAACCAGAGATGCCATATACGCAGAAGCAATAAATAGAATTGCTTCAATAAAAAAGACTGAAGAATATGCCGATGCTGGATTGGTAAAAATAGAGCGCGCAAGATCACTTGCTCCGGCACCTAAAAGACCGCCCATGCCAAATGCAATTGCTTGTGCTCCACCCCATAGACCTATTCGGACACCCTCTTTGCCGCCTCCACCCACAACTGCTAAGCGCATCATGGATGCAATGGCTGCTATCGAGAATGCGCCATTAGCAAGACCCAAAATAAAGACATTCTGTTTTAGTGGCCAGTCCCCTTCTAAGATTCCAGCAATCACCAATCCAAACATTGCTAACGCTGAAGCTAGGCAGCCATAAATCATCCAAGATCTGAGTGACCCAAAATAACGTCTTAATCTGCTAGAGCCGCAAACTGCTACTAACAACATGCCAGTGAGCACTCCTGAGTGTTGAATCCCAGATAGGCTAGTTGTCTCGCCTAGAGAGTATTTAAAAATCATTCCGGCAAATGGTTCTAAAATTAAATCCTGCGCACTAAACGCAAACATGGACAGAAAAATAAAGATGGTGAATTTTCTAGTGTCTGGATCCGAAAGAATGTCTGTCAATGCTGCTCTAAAAGGAATTTTTTGAGCAGCGCTAGCGCGTTTATTTTTTAACTCATGACCCTCAAGCTTATACAAAGCCAACACAGCAATCACGCAGGCAATCGATGAAATAATTCCTGAAATCAGGATGACCTTCTCTGGCGAATATGGGTCCAAGAATTTTCCTGCAATCCCACTGGTCAGAGCGAATCCAAAAATCATCATGAGCCAGACTGTTGTGGCTGCAGCTGCTCTTCTCTCATCACTAACACCCTTTGCTAGCAAAGCCAGTAAAGAAGTGCCGCTCATACTGACACCAATACCAATCAAGAAGAAAGCGACGATTGCTGCTGCAATACCAATGATTAAGTTCACGCCCATGAGGGTTGTAGCGATCGCAGCACCAAAGCCTCCCAAGGCCAGCAAACTGATGCCGCCGATAATCCATGGCGTTCTCTTGCCACCAATATCGGACTCAAAACCCATGCGAGGCCTGATGACTTGTACAAAATAATGAATTGCTACTAATAAGCCAGGAAGACTTGCTGGCAAAGCTAACTCAACGACCATGATTCGATTTAAGGTTGAGGTAGTCATCACCACAATAGCGCCAATAGCTGCTTGTACCAAACCCAGACGCACAATACTGATCCACCCAAAAGTGGATGATTGAAAGAGGGGTCGACTCAGGGTGATGCTCATAACTCTATGCCCATGCTATTGACTGCAAATGCAGCCACCATCATTCCGGAAACTAATAGAGGTACTCCAAAGCCACTGTAAAAGAGCGCTTTTTCAATCGGTCTTTTTAAAAAATCGCGCAGTAAAAAAACTTGACCAATCATTAGTACGCCAATCGCTGCTGCATAAACAGGCTTATCCCATAAGAGCAGCAAAGCCAACACGATAACTTGCGGTGCCAACATCAAAACCGTAGATACTTGAGCCGCTTTATTTGCGCCGAGTTGAACTGGTAGTGATCGCACGCCCATTTGTCGATCACCTTCAATCGCCTTGAAATCATTTAAGGTCATGATGCCGTGAGCACTTGCACTATATAAACCCGCAAGCAGAAGCGAGGGCTTACTTGGTAAAGCTCCAGCAGATAACAAAGTTGCACCGGTGACCCAAGCCAAGCCTTCGTAACTCACACCACAAGCCAGATTGCCAAGCCAGCCATTATTTTTCAAGCGGATAGGTGGCATGCTGTAGAACCATGCCAGCACTAGAGCAAGTGTAGTTGCCAAAAATCCAATCGGGCCTAAAAAGCTTCCTACCCATAAAGAAATCAATGACCAAATCACGGCGATATAAAAACCCCACCTTCCAGGAATACGGCCGGAAGGAATGGGTCTATTTGGCTCGTTAATAGCATCTACATGTCTGTCATACCAATCATTGACCGCTTGGCTTGAAGCGCATACAAGAGGCCCGGTAAGTAACAAACCTAGAAAAAATATAGGAAGATTCTCAACAATTTTTTCGCTGCCAGTAATCGTTCCACAAGCAAATGCCCACATGGGTGGAAACCACGTGATGGGCTTTAAAAGCGTCAAAATTGCTCTTGGTTCTGGCAGATTCATGTAAATGATTTTGTCATTGACATATTAAAGTGTCAATTAAATTTGACACTTTTTTAGGCTGTTTTTACCAGTGAAAACCCTTATACATCAAGGGGAAAGAGAGATTTATGCCTAGGCTGCCTGCAATAAGCCCTTTGGCAGTGAAAAGCTGATGGTTTCTTCAATTCCCGGCATGGGGACGACTGAACCCCTGTAACGTGAATTGATCGCATCAATGATTTGGCTGGTTAAAGACTCTGGAGCTGAAGCACCAGCTGTCAGCCCAATATTCTTTACCGACTTAAACCACTCGGGTTTGATCTGACTAGGATCATCCACTAAGAATGCTGGCACCTGCAAACTACTTGCCAACTCTTGTAGTCGCCTGGAATTAGAACTATTTTGACTACCAACCACAATGACGATATCAACATGGGGAATCATTGCTTTGACTGCGTCTTGGCGATTTTGAGTGGCGTAACAAATATCCTGCCTTTTGGGAGCATGAATCTGAGGATATTTTTTGATTAATGCAGAAGTAATTTCTTGCGTCTCATCAACCGATAAAGTTGTTTGGGTGACATAAGCAAGCAATTCATCCTTTTCAAAACTCAGTTGCTCAACATCTGAGAGGTGCTCAATTAGATGAATAGATGAATCCACTTGACCCATCGTGCCTTCTACCTCAGGGTGCCCGCGATGACCAATCATAATGATTTGGAAGCCACGTTCTTTTAAGCTAACTACTTCTGCATGCACTTTCGCCACCAATGGGCAGGTAGCATCAAAAACTTGAAATTGACGTTCATCGGCTTCGTAACGAACAGCCTTAGACACCCCATGCGCACTAAAAATCAGAATGGCGCCCTTGGGTACTTTATCTAACTGATTAACAAATACCACACCACGTGACTCAAAATCTTTCACTACATAAGCGTTATGAATAATTTCATGTCGAACATACACTGGCGCACCATATTTCTTGAGCGCTTCTTCCACTATAAGAATAGCTCTCTCTACTCCGGCACAAAAGCCTCGCGGTTGAGCTAGATAGATGATTTTTTTAGAAAGCATATATACCGTCGCTTAACGATGATTTTTATAGCCCCACTTCCACAGTAACTCACTCGGAAATGGCATAACCAGAAATAAATGCTCCAGCAATCCAAGTGCCAAGAGCGTACCCAATAGTGCTGATGATGTGATTTCATAAGCAGAGGAATCAGAGGCTGCATGAGACCAAATGGGCACTAAAAAGAGCACAGAAGCCAAAATCGAGAAAGGCATTAAAAGATTCATAGCCTTACGTCTAAAGTAAGTAATGAGATACTTCAAATGCTGGGGCAAGAAGGCTTCATTAAAATTAAGTACTCCCAGGAAAATATTAATCTTGGTACTTTGTCTCATCCCCCAAAGGATGATGTATGTCCAAAAACCGGTCTGATTAACAGCCTCTAAATTCATCAAGAATAAAACAACGCCTAGACCGAGCAAAGTCATCTCATGATAGTTAATGGTTTGGAATGCATACCAAGCACGCCGCATACCACTGAGTCCTTGAGGGCAATCTGAACGTCGCGATCCGGTGATGTAGCCCAGTAGAAAAGCAAGTTCTTGCCAACCCCAAATAATAATTGCACAGGCGAAAGAACAATAAGCTCCAGCCACTGTAGCCTGTTTACTAGAGATTTCTAATCCCCAGAAAGCCATCATCAATACGCCAATGGAAAGCATAAAGATTGCCTTAAAAAAACGTTTTGGTAGTCCATTAATCTTCAGAATAAGGCCCGTGCTAAACCACCATACAAAGATGGTAAATATGAGAGGGCTTATCCAAAAATACATAGTGACTTACCAAACAGGCGCTAAGCGTATATCGGCCGGAAGCTCATTAGGAACTACTGGCAATAGATAAATGTGCACGAAGGTCGCGGCAGCACTAAGAGCCAAACCACCGCGCTTGATAGTAGAGAAGAGTCCACCCTTTTGCTTGAGTTCCTCAACCTCATCAGAAATCCTTCTGAGTTTTTCAAATCCTCCCCAAATCCTTTGATCTTCAAGATTGATAGTGAAAGGGAATACTTGCTTTGAGATATCAGAGGTAATCTTTAGAACCTGACGATCATAGTCTGTAGGCGATACTCCAAGTGCCTTATGAAATTCTGGTCTTGAATGATCACGTACATACATCGTTGCATAGACTGCGATGAGGAAAAAACGTATCCAAAGACGATTTACTCCACTGAGTAGCTTTGGATTAGAGCGCATCAACAATGCAAATGCTTCGCCATGACGGAATTCATCGTTACACCATTTCTCAAACCAAAGAAAGATCGGATGAAAACGTAGCTCAGGTTTTTTCTGGATGATACGGAAAATCATGATGTAACGGGCATAACCGATCTTCTCTGACAGATAGGTTGCATAAAAAATAAACTTTGGCTTGAAGAAGGTATATTTTTTGGTTCTTGCCAAAAATCCTAAGTCAACACCGATACCAAAATCTTTAAGCCACTGATTAATAAAACCAGCATGCCTACTTTCATCACGAGCCATATATGAAAACAGATTTTTTAGCTCTGGATTATTGATGGATTTTTTAATTTCAGAATAGAGCACACAACCAGAAAATTCAGAAGTAATTGAGCTAATCAAAAAGTCTAGGAATTCTTGGTATAGACCTTCAGGAAGGTGTGAGTAATCCTTAGACATGTCTTCAGGACGCTGAAAGTGTGCCTGATTAATATCCTGGTCAAACTCTTGCATCAATCGATCCCACTCTGGCTTCACGGATGAGATATCGAAACGGTCCATCTCATCAAAGTCAGTGGTGTAAAAGCGTGGGCTAAGAATCGTATTTTCTAGAGCACGATCAGTTGACTCATTAATTGGACGCCCCATTGGCATTGTTGGCGAAGTGGCACTCATACCTTTACTCCTTCATGCAAAATAATAGGGGTGGCATCTTTAATAGGAGCTGGCCTAGGATATTTTTTGGCCTTACTAAAACGAGTAGTTGAAAAGCTCACCTCATACAACATGGTGACTTCTAATCTTGCTGTCAAATAGACCCACAACCGTGAAAAGATACCTGCTCTAGAAACAGTAGCAGTACGGTCATAACTCAGTACTTCACCAAAATTGATATCCACGATAGGATCGTGGACCAATACTTGGTCTCCAGGTCCGACCTGCACTCCACTCAAATCAACATGCGCATAAAGAAACTCAGAGGTATTGGACATGTCGACATGACAAGGTACTGTTTGTTTAGGCATAGTTATCTCGCAATATTTAAAAATGCAGCAAATTCTGCAGCGTTATCTTTTCCAAACGCCTCTAAATCAATTCGGTTGTTGGTTGCTAAATCAATCAAAGTTAGTCTGCCATCTGCGCGACTGATGAGTTCAAAGGCATCATCACTAGAAATTTGACGAATACGGCGATCGCGCGCTAGAGCTCTCAAAATACCTCTAACAAAACCCGCTTGCCCTTCAACCTGGGCAATCATTTGCCCGTTATCCACAGAAATCACACCAACTGCGCCACTAGGAAGATCTCGAAAGCGCAGAGTTTTCTTAGCGACCACATCAGCATCTGCTTGATGCTCTAATTTGCCGGTCTGTACAAAGTTTCCAACGAGCAGAATCACCACTGCGAGCAATGAAACAATAAACAATGCAATATAGTTTTGCATCTGAATAGTGTTCATACGCAAGATCATGCTGCTTCTGCCTCTGAGTAGGAGTTGTTTGTATTAGCTGACTTTACGTTATTTGCCTGGACAGAGCGTGCGATGACATTATTTTCTATTGCCCATGCATCTACCAAAATTTGCGCAACTACAGCACAATTTTTGATTCCTCTTAAAGTCGGCTGGGGAATAGCCCACTTACCAGGTCTTGCATGTGGCCATAAATGAAATATTGCAATTTTGGTTCCCTTGCTTAACTTCAAATAAATATCGCCAGCACCATCTTTGGTAAATCCACAATCTGCTGACTCAATCATTTTCAATGGGAAATTGAAAGTCATATTGAGCACAATACCAATTCGCATCACCACACGTTTATTAGTGATGGTGTAAACCGCTGTTGAAGCAATCAAATACCCAATCAGACCAACTAAACCAAGACCCAATCCTGATAGAGCCAGAATGGTTAGTGCTGAAAACAGAATAGTAATTACAGGTTCACCATCGCTAAAGCCAGTCACCAAACGATAAGCCAATAGCAATCCAAAATAAATGCTTAATAGTTTGATATGAAAGACTTTTGAAAGGATAGTTTTTGTGTCAGGTGATCCCTGCCACAAAATACTTTCACCCTTAGGCAGCTTTTCAGGAAGGCCAAATTCAGCCTCAAACTCGTGTTCTGGACTGCTATGGATATCGAGACTCATGCTAATGGCTCCTGACGCTCAGGTGTTGCATATAATGTGCCCGCACCAAAGTACGCCATAATTTTTTCCTCTTCTAACAAGGTCACTTCCTCTGGGTGTTTTGTTTTTGGTACCTGAGCGAATTGATCTGCCAAGATAGATTGCACTTGAATATTGTGCTTTCCAATGCGAGAGAAGTTAACAGGCAACAGCACCTTATTACCATTTGCATCTACCTCAAGGTAACGAATCATCATCTCCATATGGTCTACCCATACATCTGTTACCTTACCACCTGTATTACCATCTGCACCGATCACTTCCAATCCAATTGGATTGGTATCAATAGTGGAGATAGCAAACTTCGGAAGATTCCGTAATGGACGAATACGCGCATGACCCTCTAAGTCATAATCGACATGATCGGCACGATTCGCATAGGAGCCTGGTCCAACACCTGCTAACAGAGGATTACCTACAGGCGCTAATGGCGCTCCATTCCAGGGATGAATTGGAACTGCAGAGACTTGTTCTGGCTCAGGAGGAGTTTGCAATGGAGCGTAATAAGTTTTGCCAAACTCGGTGACAAATTTCTTCACCCTTGGCATACCCAAGATGCCATCCTCACGGCGCACCCGCCCAAAGCGCTCAGTTTCCAATGGAAATCCCTCTCGCTTACTTTCTAATGTCAGATAGATAACCAATCCAATGAAAAATAGCAAGAATATATAAAACACGACTTGAGCTACGTCGATATATTGTGTAATTGCACCTGTACCCATATTTCTCCCCTTCCATAAAAACTAGCCTGGAAAATCAGCTAGGCCAAACTTACTCGTTTTTGAAACACCCAAGACCGTCCTTTTAGCTACCAAAGGACCCAATGCAACCAAAGTAATAAACAATAGATAAATTTCGATGTGATAAACAAAGCTGTATCCAGTTGCTGGATTCATTAACGCAGAGCCAATTGCTCCACTCATAGCCAATTGGCCGACGAGATCACGAATGGCGCCACCTAGCAACATCCCGATTCCAGAGCAAGTAGCAGTTACTGCACCCCAAGCCCCAATGACCATGCCGCTCATATTTTCTTGGTCCATGCTCATGGCAATCGTTAAGGTGCTGACCGCGAACAAGCCGCCACTAAAGCCAATTAAGAGTGCGCCTAATCTGAATAAATTTGGAGAGCCCATTGGTTCAGAGAAGATGACCAAGGTAAATGCAATTAAACCTAGTAATAGACCTAGTGCAGCAATTCTGTGGGCGTTAAACCCACGACCTAGCCATCTAGCTGAAAGCGAAAATGCTAATAAAGAACCAAAAGCAATTAAGGCTGTTAGGAAGCTAGTTGCAGAAACATCAAGCTGCAAAATCTCGCCGCCATAGGGCTCCAGAATAATGTCTTGCATACTAAAACCGGTGGTACCCAGACCAAGCATGATTAAGAAACGACGTACATTCGGTTTTTTGATGAACCCTTGCCAGCTCTGCGTGAATTTAGGTTGGGCGATATCAGGCGAGGTATTTCTGGGTTGCCGAACTTCTTGCTTCCAAAGTGCAAACAGATTCAGGAATAAAGTGAGAGCCGCCACACCTTGTATTACCCTGATTAATTGCATTGGGCTGAAAGGATCTAAAAATAGACTGAAAATAATTCCACTCAACACCATTCCAACAAGCAACATGACATACATCATGGCGACTACGCGTGGTCTATTTTTTTCATCCGCTAAATCAGTTGCAAGAGCTAAGCCAGCGGTTTGAGTGGTTTGCATACCAGCACCCACCAATAAAAATGCCAATGTACTGCCAACATAGCTAAACCAAATAGGCCAGTGTGTGTCGCCAGACAGCAAGATCAAAGCGAACGGCATGATGGCAAGACCACCAAACTGCAACCAAGTTCCCATCCAAATATAAGGAACCCTCTTCCAACCTAAGATAGAACGATGCGTATCCGACTTATGGCCAATCAATGCTCTAAATGGAGCAAAGACTAAAGGCAATGCCACCATTAAGGCCACTAACCATGCATCTATGCTCATCTCCACAATCATCACGCGATTCAGGGTACCGACGAGTAATGAAGTGGCCATGCCAACTGAAACTTGAAACAAAGATAACCTGAGGAGTCTTCCCAAAGGCAAATCAGGAGTTGCCACGTCTGCAAAAGGCAAAAAGCGAGGATGAATCCTCGTCCAAGCTTTTGCAATTCTAGACATGTTCATCATGATTGTTTCTTCAACTCCATGAGTTGAGATTTATAAAAGCCGCTGGATACTAAATGGGTAAATGTGGACTCCCAATCAACGAACCAAGGTGACCGATGAATCGATTTATGTAGCTTTGCATGACTAATAGGCTCAATAAATGGTGCTCTATCTTTTCTTGGGAATAGACGACCTACCCGAATCATTACCTCCAAAGGTAATGTGCTGGGAGCAAAAGTAAAGAGAATTTTTTCAGATACCCGAGGAGCTAACTTCTCTAATACCACCAACATATCTTTTGCACAGTAGTGAATCATGGAATCCATGCCAATAACATAATCAAAATCACCATAAGACTCATCCAGCATATCGCCAGCATGAAACTGAATGTTTTGACGCTCACTCTCAGGAATTCTGCTTTTAGCAAGCTCGATTAAATTAGGCGAGAGATCCACCGCAGTGACTAAAGCCCCTTTGTTCGCCAATTCAAGTGCAACGGCACCGGTTCCACAACCTGCATCCAAAACTCTTTTACCAGTCAAATTTTCTGGGAGTCGACTAATAATACTGTTACGCATTTGATCGCGCCCCGCTCTCACAGTTGCACGAATACCGCTCACGGGAGCATCTGATGTCAGTTTTGCCCAAGCATCATTAGCAGTACGATCAAAATAGTTCTGAAGCTTACTGCGACGATCTAAATAAGACATAGCGTCCATGATTAATCAAATCCTAGCAAGTCAAATATTTCACGATCTTTTAGAGACTCCATTAACAACGGGTCATCATCTAACAGTAAGCTCGCTGCTAAGCGGAGGTATTCTTCTTTCACTGCCTCAATCTCAGGCGTTGATTCCATTTCAAAGATCGTGCATTTCTTCAAACGACTCTTACGAATAGCATCTAGATCAGGGAAATGGGCCATTTTCTTCAGACCAACTCGATCATTGAATTTATCAATCTGATCAGTATCCTTACTGCGATTAGCAATCACGCCGCCTAAGCGCACGTTGTAATTTTTGGCTTTTGCACTAATTGCTTGAACAATACGATTCATCGCAAAGATAGAATCGAAATCATTTGCCGCGACAATCAAAGCGCGATCGGCATGCTGTAAGGGAGCTGCGAAACCGCCACAGACTACGTCACCCAACACATCAAAAATAACAATGTCGGTATCTTCTAGTAAGTGATGCTCTTTTAAAAGCTTCACTGTTTGACCAACCACATAGCCACCGCAACCTGTACCAGCAGGAGGACCGCCTGCTTCGACACACATCACACCGTTAAAGCCCTCATAGACAAAATCTTCTACACGCAATTCCTCAGAGTGAAAATCTACAGACTCTAGAATGTCAATCACAGTAGGAACGAGCTTTTTGGTCAAGGTAAAAGTAGAATCATGCTTTGGGTCACAGCCAATCTGAATGACTCGCTTACCTAACAATGAAAAAGCTGCAGAGAGATTAGAAGAAGTAGTGCTTTTTCCAATCCCACCCTTTCCATAGATCGCAAAAACTTTGGCATTACCAATTTTTTCGTTTGGATCTAGGTGAACTTGCAAACTACCTTCGCCATCCAATGGCTTAGTCCTTGTGTTGATTGAAGAAATTGGTATGTTTACCGTTTCCATTAAATATGCACTCCCTCGTATACACCTTCAAGTCGATCTTCAAAGTCATTGGCAACGCGACGTAATGTCTCGAGTACCGATGGCTCTGGCTTCCAATAATTTCTTTCTGATGCTTCTAATAAGCGACTTGCTACTTTCGCAGATGATGCAGGGTTCAAACTCATTAAACGCTCGCGCATTTCTGGGTCTAATATGAATGTCTGAGTAAGGTGCTGATAAACCCAAGGCTCAACCTGGCCTGTAGTGGCTGACCAACCTACTGTATTGGTGAGGTGACTCTCTAATTGGCGCACACCCTCATAACCATGCTTGAGCATGCCTTCGTACCACTTCGGATTGAGCATACGTGAGCGAGTTTCAAGGGAGACTTGCTCATTTAGTGATCTCACTACTGCATCACCCTTGGTTTGATCACCAATATAAACAGGCGCTGCTTTGCCACCTTTAGCGCGACGGACAGCACGACTGACACCACCCAAGGTATCAAAGTAAGTATCAATGGTTGTCACACCCAATTCGATGGAATAGAGATTTTGGTAAGTCAGCTCTACATCTGCAAGAATGCAATTGAGTAATTCACTTTGCAGTACCGGTGTACCTGATCTGCCATAGGCAAAACTTTTACGACGGGTATAAGTCTCTGCTAATTCGTTTTCATCCTGCCATAAGCCGTTATCAATCATCATATTGACATTGGCACCGTAGGCGCTCTCAGCATTACCAAACACACGCAAGGCAGCAGTCTCTAGATCGCAACCATTTTTCTCTTGATAAGCCAGCGCGTGCTTGCGGATGAAATTCTGCTCTACAGGCTCATCAGCTGCGGCCGCCAAGAAAGCGGCTTCGGCCAAAATCTTGATCTGTAAAGGCATCAGGTCTCTAAAGATTCCTGAGATTGAAACCATGACGTCGATGCGGGGGCGCCCTAATTCTTCTAGAGACACTAGTTGAGCTCCAGCTAATCTGCCAAAGCTATCAAAACGTGGCAGAGCACCCATTAAGGCAAAGATTTGCGCTATTGGACCACCTTCTGTTTTGAGATTATCAGTACCCCATAGAACCATCGCGATCGATTCTGGCAATGGATTTCCATCGGCCTGATATCTCTCTAGAATTTTGTTGGCCTGGTATAGACCATCTTTCATCGCGAACTTACTAGGAATGCGAAATGGATCAAAGCCGTGAACATTTCTACCCGTAGGAAGTACTTGCGGGTTTCTCAAAACATCACCGCCTGGTGCTGGACGGATATAACGGCCTTCTAAAGCCTTCAAAATACCTTGCATTTCACTATCAGATTGCATATCACGATGCATACTTAGCACCTGATTCAACTCTTCTCTTAAGCTTGGTGTCAAAGGAAGTGCTTGATCTTTGGCAAACTTCTCAAGACCTTGGCTATGAATCAATGCGTTCATCGTCTCTCTAGAGAAATCCTGAATCTCACCCTCTTGCACTGATGCGTAACTCATCAACATATCTAGGCTTTGTTCTGTACTGATGGGACTACCTAATATGTGCAAGCCATAAGGAATCAATGTGTACTCAAGTTCCAGTATTTGCTCGCTTAAATGCATTACTGCATTATTGACTGTATCAGCATCTTGGGTTTTCAAAGCTGGCTCTGCGGATAGGAACTCCAATGCCACTGCCTGCGCTTGGAGAGAATCTAAAAGCTCCTGTGCATTTGCGTCCCAAGTATGAGTATTCTGTTGGCTATTTTCTTCAGGGACCGCTTTACGCCAATGTTCTACAGACTCTTTTAATTCTGATAAGCCTTGATACAAGCCTGCCTGAGATACTGGTGGAGTTAAGTAACTAATGAGCGTTGCACCAGCACGCCTCTTGGCGATTGCTCCCTCAGAAGGGTTATTAGATGCATAAATATACAGATTCGGTAAATCATGAATCAAACGATCAGGCCAGCATGAACCGGACATACCGGATTGTTTACCAGGCATAAATTCCAGTGCGCCATGAGTGCCAAAATGCAAGACTGCTGAAGCAGCAAAATCTTCACGTAAATAACGATAAAACGCTGAGAATGCATGAGTTGGTGCAAATCCTTTTTCATGCAATAAA
>Ga0209188_1000229_pt1 | contig 61468 bp, 60 predicted proteins | sample C_130625_EF_Meta_FD_187307 | JGI IMG/M metagenome (GOLD analysis project Ga0209188, IMG submission 187307) | Freshwater microbial communities from Lake Croche, Canada to study carbon cycling - C_130625_EF_MetaG (SPAdes) (version 2) | ecosystem: Environmental > Aquatic > Freshwater > Lake...
GGAAGAATAGAATTATAGTATCAACAGGTGGAACAACAACATTCACAGGTGATACTAATGGTAGTACAGTTTTATCTGTATCAGGTACAAATGGTAATTTATTATCAGTTGTTGATACTAATACGGGGACATTATTAGAAGTTTTAGATAGTTCAAATAATTTTATATTCCAGGTTGGAACCGTAGATAAAATAAAAATATCAGGTCTTACTCAATCAACTGACCCAAATGTATTAACAATTGATTCATCGGGTATCGTTCATACGTATCCAATATCAAGTATTGGTTTTACTGGAGGTACGGTTAATGGTGCAACAAATTTTACAAGTGGTGTAACTGCAAATACATTAACCGTATCTGCGGCAACAAACCCTGTTAAATTTGTAGGATTACAAAGTGCTTCAGACACATCATTATTAACCGTAGATGGAACGGGTGTTGTTCATACAGCATCAACATCATCAATAGGTGGTTTAACATGGAACAATGCAACAACGGCGCAAACGGCGTCTGTTAGTAACGGATACGTTGGAACTGCAACAACATTAACTACAATAACATTACCAACAGGTGCAACATTTGGAACTATAATAGAAGTCGTTGGTACAGGTACAGGACTTTGGAGAATATCACAAAACGCAAATCAATTTATAAAATTTGGTATAACAGGTACAACAACAGGTGTAACAGGATATTTATCAGCAACATCACAATATGATTGTGTTAAACTATTGTGTACGAGTGCAAGCACTGCGTTTGTGGTTACATCGGCAATAGGAAATATATTTTATAACTAATCTATGGCAGGAATTATTAATAGTATAAACGAAGTCACGGACGTTAAGATTTATACAGGTGGTACAAACACTTGGACTAAACCAACGGGCGTACAATTTGTTTATGTTGTCTGTATTGGAGGTGGTGGAGGTGGAGGTGGTGGAGGTGCAACAACAGGTGCCGCATTTAGAATGGGTGGCGGTGGAGGTGGAGGTGGTGCAATATCATCAAGATTGTATTCTGCGTCTGATTTATCAACAACTGAAACTGTTATTGTTGCATCAGGCGGAACAGGTGGTAATGGTGGTGCTCCAACAAATACGGGTCAAGTAGGTTCCGTAGGAGGAAACTCAACGTTTAGTTCGGGAAATAATTTATTGACCGCATTTGGCGGTGGCGGTGGTGCTGGTGGAAGAATTAGTGGTGTTATTAGTTCAGGTGGTGGAGGTGGTGGTACTGCAAGTGTGGGTACAAATGGTGCCGGCGCTGCCGTTGCGGGAGGAAACCCTGCGGGATTATCGGTAACTGTTTTATCAATTGGTGGTACAGGTGGAGCAGGTACTGCGGCAACTCCCGGTGGTGGTTCTGCAGAATACGGAGGTGCTGGAGGAGGGGGGAGTTCATCAACTGCGGCGAATTTTTCAGGTGGATGTTCATTATATGGTGGTGCCGGTGGTGGGTCAGGTGGAGGTACAAATAACGTACCAACGGCTTATGATGCACAACCAGGAGGAAGTTCGGGTGTTTATGCTGGTGTGACAGGTGGTTCTTTTGGAACTAGTGGAGTCTCACCAACATTAGGAGGTAACGGAACAAGTAGAGTTGGATATGGTTGTGGTGACGGAGGTGGTGGAGGTGGTGGAAGTGCAACTGCAAGTACATCAGGTAGAAATGGTGGAAATGGTGGTTCACCTGGAGGAGGTGGTGGAGGAGGTGGTGGAGGTACAAATGCCGGTTCAGGTGGTGCCGGAGGAACAGGTGGTGTAGGTGAAGTTAGAGTTTATTCTTGGTAAAATTTAATATATGGGAATTTTTAATATAAATGCGGTTAATAGTGCGTTAGACGTACAGATATTTACAACGACAGGTAATTCAACTTGGACGAAACCAACGGGTGCAAAGTTTGTATATGTTGTTTGTATAGGTGCGGGTGGAGGTGCTGGAGGTGGTGGTTCAAGAGTGTTAAATAGTAACACAAAAGGTGGTGGTGGAGGTGGTGGAGGAGCTTACGCATATAAAATGATTACTGCGTCTGATTTACCTACAACAGTAACTGTATTTGTCGCATCAGGAGGAACAGGAGGTGCTGGAGGTACAACTGCGGCAGGTTCAAATGGAACTGTCGGCGGTAACACAACTTTTGGTACGGGAACTACAACATATCTTACAGCATATGGTGGTGGAAATGGTCAAGGAGGTGCGGCAAATGGTGCTGCAACCGCGGCCGGTGGAGGAGGAGGAACAGGTAGTGCTGGTGCGTTAGGTGCAGGTGCAAATCCAGGCGCAACTACAACAAACGCTGCAATTGCGGGACAAGGAGCTTTTGCAGCCTCAAACCCTATTGCAGGAAATGCCGAATATGGTGGAGCTGGTGGGGGTTCGATTAGTTCAGGGGCGGTAGTGGTTGGCGGAGGAAGCTCAACATATGGAGGTGCTGGAGGAGGTTCAGGTGCAAGTTCTTCAGGTGTTGCAAACTCTGATGCATCAGCTGGTGGTACGTCAGGTTCATATACTGCGGGTGGTGGAGGAGCTTTTGGGACAAGTGCACCTGCGGTTGCGGGAACAAGCGGAACATCAAGGAGTTCAGGTTCAAGATGTGGTGACGGTGGTGGTGGTGGAGGTGGTCCTGTATTTAGTAGTGGAGTTGGTGCAAGTGGTGCCAACGGAGGAAATGGCGGTAATCCCGGTGGTGGTGGAGGTGGTGGAGGATTTGCAGTAAGTCCTGGTACAGGAGGAACGGGTGGAAATGGTGGTAGAGGCGAAATAAGAGTATATACTTGGTAAAATAATTAATTTATGGCAGTTAACAATATTATAAACGAAGCGAGTGATGTTCAAACTTTTACAGGAACAGGTGTAAACACTTGGGTAAAACCTACGGGTTGTAAATTTGTATATGTGGTTTGTGTTGGTGCTGGCGGTGGTGGTGGAGGAGCTAGTGCGGGTGGTTCCACAATATCAAGAGCTGGTGGTAGTGGAGGAGGTGGCGGAGCAATATCATCAAGATTATATAACGCAAATAATTTAAGTGCAACTGAAACTGTATCTGTTGGTTCGGGTGGTACTGCTGGCACAGGAGCAGTTTCTGCTTCAGGTGCGACAACTGATGGAGGAGGTGGAAATAATTCAACATTCAGTAGTGGAAATACTTTACTAACATCATACGGAGGAGGTGGAGGGTATAGAGGATTAATAAATGTAACGTATCAAGCAAACGGCGGTGGAGGTGGTGGTACAGGGAGTGCAGGCTCAACGGGGGCATCAGGAGTAACTGGAACTGGTGGAGTCGGAGGTTATCCAGGCGCCGCAGTTGCTTTGGCAATTGGGGGTCACGGTGCGGATGCAAATAATACAGTAACCATTGGTGCTCGTTGTGGTGAATATGGTGGTGGTGCAGGAGGGTACGTCAATACCTCCGGAGGTAATATTCTTTGGGCGGGAGGAGGTTCAATTTTTGGGGGTGCGGGTGGAGGTGGAGGAGATTCTTTAGTTGTTGGAAATTCGGGAGTAGGTCCAACTGCGGGTGGTGGTGTAGGTTCTTATACTTTTGGAGGTGGGGGTGATGCAGGTACATCAAATGTAAGTGGTGGTACAGGCATAGATGGAAATTCAACGAAATGTGGTTCAGGTGGCGGAGGTGGTGGTTCAAGTTTTACCGGGACACAAATAGGTAGAAATGGTGGAAATGGTGGTAATCCCGGTGGAGGTGGAGGCGGTGGTGGTGCGGGTGTTCTTGGAGGAGGAAACGGAGGTACAGGAGGTAGAGGAGAAGTTAGGGTTTACTCTTGGTAATAAAATTTTATAATAAAACTATGGCAACATACTTAAAAATAAAACCATATTCAGTTTCAAATGACCAAGGATATGGTTTTGCAAACGCAATCTATTGGGTTGTGTCGGAACTATATAGAGGTGATGAGAACGCTAAATTATTTTGTAATTTGGTAAATGTTTCTATTAGACAAATTCCCGATGAAAACGGAATATTACAAGATATTGAATTTATATCACCATCTCTTATGGACTTTCAAATGGATATAACAAAAGAAATGTTGGATGCTTGGGGTCCTGATAGTATAATTGATGATTTTGTATTGTCTTACGATTCAAATTTTGAAAAAGAATAAACTATTTATTTTTTTAAAGTATTTATTAATAAAATTAATATTATGGCTTGCAAAAAATATAACATAGTAAATAGTGGAGGTTCTGCAATATATTTCAACTATCAAAGATGTAATGATTCAATTTGGGAATATCAAGAATCATTAATGCCCGGAGAAAGTAAAAACTTATGGGTAATTCCTGGAACATTTTCTTCCCCATTTAATACGTCTAATTTTCAACTAACAGATGAGGGAGTATTTCCTCCTGTTCCACTATCACCAACACCTTCAAAATCACCTGTAACACCAACTCCAACGCCGACAAATACTGAAACTCCAACTCCAACGCCGACAAATACTGAAACTCCAACACAAACACCAACACAAACAAATACTGAAACACCAACACAAACACCAACTCAAACACAGACTCCAACAAATACTGAAACACCAACTCAAACACCAACTCAAACTACAACACAAACACCAAGTCCAACTCCACCACCACCATTTATTAGTATTTGGACCACATCAACTAATGGCGATACGGTAACCTTACCTTTGGAATCAACAGGTACTTATTCTTTTACAGTTGATTGGGGCGATGGTTCTATGTTAGATATAATAATGGCTTGGGATGACATGGCGGTAACTCATACATATACAACACAAGGTACATATACCGTAACAATACACGGAACAATTAATGGATTTACTTTTAATAATGGAGGAGATTGTTTAAAATTAATTGAAATAACTCAGTGGGGTTCTCTTAAATTAGGTAATAGTGGTGGATATTTTTATGGATGTAATAACTTAATATTAAGTTCTGTTGTTGACACATTAAATTTAGTCGGAACAACTAATTTATCCAATATGTTTACAAATTGTTATTCATTATCAACAATTCAAAATATATCAAATTGGGATGTTTCAAACGTTCAAAATATGTATTGGATGTTTACTAACGCATCATCATTCAATTCAGATATATCAAATTGGATTGTTAGTGGTGTTACTAATATGTCACATATGTTTTCTAGCACACCGTATAACAATCCTTTGAGCGGATGGAACGTTTCAAACGTACAAAATATGTCTAGTATGTTTTCTAGTTCTTTTTTCGATAGTGATATTAGTGGGTGGGATGTTTCTAATGTTCAGGATATGTCTAGTATGTTTAGTTATTCACAGTTTAATCAATCTATTAACAATTGGGGTACTCGTCTTGGAAATGTAACTAATATGTCTGGTATGTTTGATACCGCATATAATTTTAATCAGCCCCTTGATAACTGGAACGTTCAATATGTACAAGATATGAATAATATGTTTGCAAATGAAACACAATTTAACCTACCATTAAGTGCTTGGAATGTAGGGTATTGCACAAACTTTACAGGTTTTATGTCGGGTAAAGATAGTACTAACTATAGTACTCAAAATATTAGTACATTATTACAAAGTTGGAGTAGTCAAGGTTTACAACCATCTGTTGTTTTAGATTTAGGTAATATTGATATTCTTGATACGGACTTATCGTATATTTCAACATTACAGGGTAAGGGATGGACGGTTATTTATGGTAATGTAATTTACACTTATAGTGCAGGATATGATGTGTCTAATCCAACAAACGCTTGTTCTGCGACACCATCAATATATTATTCTTCAGCATCAACTTTATCAAATTTGGGATATATATTTACTGACACAACGTATACAACACCAGCACCTAACGGAGTTTATTGTTTAACTTGTCCAAATAATAGTGGAATTGAAACATTTTCAATTAATTCATCATTAGCAAACCCAGGGCAACTTTTTTCTGTAACCACTTGTCCTTAATTTATAAAAAAATATTTTCAATAAACCCTCCACTTTTGCTGGAGGGTTTTTATTTTTACTTAAAATTATATAATAATTATGAGCAAAATTTTTATACAAATTGCATCTTATAGAGACCCGCAATTAGTACCAACAATCAAAGATATGTTGGCAAATGCGAAAAAACCAAAAAATTTAGTTTTCAGTATTGCAAGACAATACTCGGAAACAGATGGTTTTGATAATTTAGATGAGTGGAGAAATGATAAGAGATTTAAAATATTAGACATTCCTTATCAAGAGGCCAAAGGAGTTTGTTGGGCGAGAAATCTGACACAACAACTTTATGATGGCGAGGAATATACACTTCAAATTGATTCTCATATGAGAACTGTTAAAGATTGGGATGATATTCTAATTAAGATGGTTAAGGGTCTTCAAAAGGATGGTTATCCTAAACCTTTACTTACGGGTTATGTTCCATCCTTTGACCCTGACAACGACCCTCAAGCAAGAGCTCAAGAGCCTTGGAGAATGGTGTTTGATAGATTTATTCCTGAAGGTGCGGTATTCTTTTTACCTGAAACAATTCCAGGTTGGAAAGATGTTAAAAAACCTGTTACATCAAGATTTTATTCTGCCCACTTCTGTTTTACGTTAGGACAATTCTCAACAGAAGTTCAACACAATCCTGAATATTATTTCCACGGAGAAGAAATTTCAATCGCAGCAAGAGCATATACTTGGGGTTATGATTTATTCCATCCTCATATTCCTGTATTTTTCCACGAATACACTCGTAAGGGTAGAACAAAACAATGGGATGACGATAAAGATTGGGGTAAGAAAAATTCAATCTCACATCTAACAAATAGAAAATTATTTGGTATGGATGGGGAGACTCAGGAAGGCCACGATGGTCAATATGGTTTTGGTGCGATTAGAACACTTAGAGATTATGAAATCTATTCAGGATTATTATTTAGTGAAAGAGCAATTCAGCAGTGGACAATAGATAAAAATTATCCTCCAAATCCTTATGAATTTAATAATGAACAGGAATGGAAAGATAGTTTTGCAAAAATATACAAACACTGTATTGATGTTGGGTACACTCAAGTTCCTGAAAAAGATTATGATTTTTGGGTTGTTGCATTTCACGGAGAAGATGATGAGACTTTATTCAGAAAAGATTCTGACAAAAATGAAATTGATTCTTACTTCAGAGACCCTGACGGATATTGTAAAGTTTGGAGAGAATTTCAAACAACACATATGCCAAAATATTGGGTGGTATGGCCTCACTCAGAATCAAAAGGGTGGTGTGAAAGAATCACAGGTCAACTAAACCATAACATTATTAGTTAACAAATGGTTACTTGGGATGGTGTTAAAATTGCGGATAGTGGATTTTTAATTAATCTTGAAGAAAGAAAAGATAGGTTAGAGGAATCTTTAAAAGAATTTGACAAGAATAATATTGTTGGTGTTGAGAGATTTAAAGCGGTCAAAATTACCGAAGATAGTGAGTTAGGTTGGAAAATAAGAGGGTGTACTCATAGTCATTTGGAAATTTTAAAAAAACAAGTTGAAAATAATTTTGAAAAAGTAATAATCTTTGAAGATGACTTTTTCTTAGACGTTTGTCAACAAGAAAAATTTGAAATTTCAGATGATGTTATAAAAAAATTATTTGAATCAAATTTTGATTTGCTTTTTTTAGGTTCTACTTTATTGGAAAAATCAGAACGATATAATGATTTTTTAATAAAGCCTAACAAATTTGTTCAAGCAACGGTGTATATTACTTCTTTAAAATTTGCAAAATTTGTAATTAATCATTTTAATTATTTGGATAAAAATTCGGTGGTTTACGGAGAACAGATAGACAGTTATTATAGTTTTTTAGCGACAAAAAACCATTGGAGAATGAACACAAATTTGAAAGGGATAAAAGAACTTTTGGAGCATAATTTAAAAATTTATTTTCACTATCCAATACTTTTTAATCAAAGAATGGGGTTTTCTAATATTGAAAATAGATTTACATCTTATTGTGGGTTTAATAAATTACAAAATATAAAAAATTATCCTTAAAAGGGATTAGAGAAATTTAAAATGACATTAACCGAAATAGCAAATAAAATAGGTACTGACAAAGGAAATCAAAATTTTGAATCCCACTCATATACTGAAATATATGAAAAATACTTTCAAGATATAAAAAATAACCCAATTAAACTTTTAGAAATTGGTGTTTATGACCCAAGATTTCCGGGTGCGTCAATACAATTATGGAAAACTTTTTTTTCTGATTTAAAATTAATTGGTTTTGACATCAATCAAGACTCTAAAAAATTTGAAACAAATGGTGTTAGTATTTTTATTGGTGACCAAAGTTCTAAAGAAGATTTAAATAAATGTATTGAAACCTATGGTGGTGAATATGACATTATAATTGATGATGGTTTACATAAACATTCTCATCATATAATAAGTTTTGAAACTCTTATTTCACATTTAAAAAAGGGGGGGTATTATATTATTGAGGACTTACACGCATATGATTGTTATTTAACAATCGAATGGTTTAAGGAAAATAATTTACCGTATAAATTATATTGTAATAATAAATTATTAATTTATGAAAAATAATTTTGACATAGGAATAACAACATTTTCATTAAGATATGATTTTGTTGAGAAATTAATTAATAAAATTAGGGAATTAAATATTCCTAATAATATCTTTTTATGTATAAACGGAGAAAAAGATTCTAATTTTAACGAGGAATATAGAAAAAAAATATTAACGTTGTGTTCATCTCAACCAAATGTATTTCCAATTTTTTTTGTAGAAATGAGGGGGTTATCCAAAATGTGGAATACATTACTAATACATTCAACTAAAGATGATATTTTATTATTAAATGATGATATTGAGTTAGTTAATGAAAATATGTTTGAGGTTGTTTCTAATCATATTGAATCTAATGAATATTACGGAATATCTAAAATCAATGGTACCTTTTCATTTTTTGTTGTCAATAAAAATCTTATAGACGAATTAGGTTATTTTGATGAAAGATTATTAGGGTTTGGCGAAGAAGACGGTGATATAACATATAGAATGTTAGAAAATAGAAATAAAGATGTATATCAATTATATGTTCAAGGAGTTTATAATATTGTGTCGGACATTAGACACGAACACGTAAAACCTGGCGTGGGTAAATATTCGTTTTTCAACAGAAATTTTACATTTAATTCTAAATACAATTGTAATAACCCAAAGAGTAATATTTCGGGGATGTTTGGAATGCCTTGTGATAGAGTATTACCTGATATCAATTTATACCCATATGAGAAATTTTTTAAAGAAAACAAAAATAATCTATGATACATTTTATTACTCCATTATACAGATATAATAATATTAAGATTATTTATTCGGCAATTAAAAATCAAGTAACTGATTTTAACTGGCATTTAATTGAAGGTTCAAATAAAATTGGTGAAGAATCTTTAGATTTTTTAAAATCCGATGAAAGAGTTAAATTTTATAAAATTGATACTTTCCATCTTTGGGGTCACGAACAAAGAAATTATTTTATTTCTGACATAAAATGTGAAGATAATGATTGGTGTTATTTTTTAGATGATGATAATGTGGTTACTTGGGATTTAATTAAAACGTATAATGAAGAAAAAGAGACTGATGTTGATTTAGTTTTATTTTCTCAAAAGCAAGGATTAACTGAAAAAGATAGATTATGGGGTTATGAAGATAGATTAAGATTAGGTGGTTGTGATATTGGTTCATTTATAATTAGATATAGATTAATTAAAAAAACTTTAATCCCCAATATTGAATGGAGAAATGCTGATGGTCATTATGCAGAACAAATAAATGGTTTTAGAAATCAACATACTTTTAAATTTTACAGTGATAGATATGTTAGGTATAACTCACTTTCGTTAGAAATATATTAAACTATGGTTAAAATTAAGCTTGAATGTTGGTGGACAGATACTTCCTCATTAAATGCAAGAATGATAAGACAATTTGTTTCGGATGAAGATTTAAAACATTTTTCTTTAGTGAATGAAAATCCTGATTATACAATTGTTTTTGGAAGGACTGATTGGGATAAAATAGAGACTCCAAAAGAAAAAACTTTTTATATTTCACAAGAACCTTTGTGGTCCCCCAACCAACCAAAAGACGGTATACATAATTACTGTTCAAAAATTTTGATTTCAGATAAAAGAGATTATCCCGATAGAAATGAATATATTGAAACATTATTACCAATGTTTTATGGAGGTAGTGGGGAAAGTGATAGTAGAGAAGAGTGGGATTGGTCTTTAAAAATTAAAGACAAAGAGTACATAAAAAATAAACCAATCTCAATTATTGTAAGAAGAGATGGCTCAGTACATTATAATCATTTATCTAATCCAAATACTTCCGAAATAAATTACCCAAAAAGAACTAATTTAGGCGTAAAATTATCTGAAAATGAAAAAATAGATGTTTTTGGAATTCATTGGATAAATAATGGTAAAAATATTAAAGGTGATGTTTGGAATAAGCACGTAGGGTTAGATGAATATTTTTTTTCCGTTGCTTGTGAAAACTCAATACAAAAAAATTATATAAGTGAAAAATTTTGGGATACAATATTAACAGAATCAATACCGATATATTTGGGGTGTTCAAATATTACGGATTACATACCATCAAATTGTTTTATCAATTTAAACGGTATGACTATTGAAGAAATGGTTAAAACAATTGATGATGTCATTTACAATTATTTAGATTATTATAATTTTTACATAAATAACATTAAAAACTTAAAACAAGATTTTTTTAAAAATCCAAAATTTAATTTGTGGGAAAGAATAAAATACGAAATAGAATCTAATGAAAAAAATATTATTAACAATGAAATTTTGGACTGATGGTCAAGAAAATTCAACAAGAGTCAGAAATGTAAGTTATACTTGGGAAAAATTAAAAATTTTAAAAAATTTTTTATTAGAAAAAAACATAGACTGTGTTGCCCATTTATATGATTTTTCACCCGAAAAAATATTAGAAGAATCAATTCATATACCATTTGAATTAGGTTCATATATGAAATCCTCAAAAACAAACAAGATAATTGAGTCTAATTTAGATTGTGATTTTATGTTTATGTTTGATTGTGACGCATTTTTTCTTGAGGATGATTTTAATTATTTATGTGAATTAATTAAGAACTTAGAATCTGGTGATTTTGTTACTTTTGATTTGGCAAAATTAGAAGAAGATGATACGGTATCTGTAATTAAAAATGATTTTGTTGATAAGAATTTTAATTGGTCATATGCATATTCAGGTAATAAAAATAATGGTCCGTTATGTTGCGGACATAGAGGAGGTTTGGGTGGTGTATATATTTGCGATTTAAATCTTTTAAGAGACTTAGGAGGATTTAATGAAAAATACGTTGGGTGGGGAGGAGAAGATGGGGATATGATTGACAGAATTACAAGCTCTAATAAAAAATATAGACAAATACCAATAAATAAAATAGTACCTTTTCATTTATCACATTTTTATGATTGGTCAAGTGAGAAATATAGTAAAAGATTTAATAGTTAAAAAATGAATAAAAAAATAAAATTTATTACTGCAATATATTCTAATTTACACGGGACTGAGATTGGCGGTAGGCCAAGTAGGGGGGGTCATTATAAATGGAGTTTATTATCATTATTAAAAATGACTGATTCGGATTTTATTTGTTACACATCTGAGGAAGAGTTTGATGATTTATATAATTTTTTTCATATCGAAAATAATGTAGATACTGATAAATTACAATTAGTAAAATATAATTTATCCGAGCATTATTTCTTAGAATTATTTAAAAAATATAAAGATATTGAAGGTGCAAAAAGAGGTGACAGGTGTATTGAAATACAATATATGAAATATATTTGGTTTTTATCTGAAGATATGTCATATGATTATTATTTTTGGATTGATGCAGGATTATCTCATTGTGGTTTAATCCCGAATAAATATTTAACTGCGGGAGGCCCTCATAATAAGGGATATTATGAAAGTCCGTTATTTAACAATACATTTTTAGATAACTTAATAAAAAACACTGAGGATAAATTTACAATAATTGGAAAAGAAAATGATAGGAATTATTGGTCAGGAACCGTAGACCCAAAACATTTTTTTAATTATAATAGAAGCTATCATATAATAGGAGGTTTATTCGGAGGAAAAAAAGAATTGTGGAATAATATGTTAGAACTGTTCAAAAAATATGTTTATCAAGTTACAGAAGAAGACGGTAGATTATATCACGAAGAAGATATAATGACATTGATTTTTAGAAATCACGAAGATATGTTTAAAATGTATGATTTTGACATTTGGTGGCACGAAAACGAAAGAATTCCTGGTATTGATAATATGGTTGACTACATCAGTACAAGGAAAAGTTTTTATAAAATTTTAGAAGAATTAAACGGAATTTATGAGTAAAATAACATTAGTAACAGGTTTATGGGATTTAGGTAGAGGTAATTTGAATGAAGGTTGGAGCCGTTCGTTTGAACAATATTTGGATAAATTCAAACAACTTTTACAAGTTGATGAGAATATTATAATATTTGGAGATGAAGAGCTTGCTTCTTTTGTTAAAGAACATAGAGCATCTGAAAATACTCAATTTATTTTAAGACCATTAGATTGGTTCAAAAATAATGATTATTACCCCTTAATTCAAGACATCAGAAATAATCCTGATTGGTATAATCAGGTAGGTTGGTTGACAGATTCAACTCAAGCGAAACTTGAAATGTATAATCCATTGGTTATGTCTAAAATGTTTTTATTGCACGACGCCAAGATTATAGATAGATTTAATTCTGAATATATGTTTTGGATTGATGCGGGTTTGACAAATACAATCCACCCTGGATATTTTACTCACGACAAAGTTTTAGATAGATTAGAAAAATATATTTCAAAATTTTCTTTTATTTGTTTTCCATATGACGCAAACACAGAAATACACGGATTCGAATATAATAAATTAAATTCAATTGCAGGTGATAAAGTTAATAAAGTATCGAGAGGAGGATTTTTTGGTGGACCAAAAGAATCAATCTCTAATATGAATTCAATATATTATGGGTTGTTATTATCTACATTACGGGAAGGTTATATGGGTACAGAAGAAAGTATTTTCACTATAATGACATATAAACATTCGGATTTAATAAATTATTTTGAAATTGAAGGTAACGGATTGATGGGTAAATTTTTTGAAGATTTAAAAAATGATAGTTTAAAAGTTAAATCCGAAAGTAAAATATCTGTAGAAAACACGTTGGACACAAATAAAGTTGGTCTTTATGTTTTAACATTTAACAGTCCAAATCAATTTAGAACTTTAATTAAATCGATGTTGGAATATGATAAAGATTTTATTTTAAAAACTACAAAATTTTTATTAGATAACTCTACAGATGAGACAACATTTAATGAATATTCAGAACTTTGTAATGAACACGGATTTGAACACATTAAAAAAGATAATTTAGGTATTTGTGGTGGTAGACAATGGATTGCGGAACATTTTGATAAGACTGATTTAGACTATTATATTTTTAGTGAGGACGATATGTTCTTTCAACATAAACCAAACGAAACTTGTAGAAATGGTTTTAACAGATACTCACCAAATTTATTTTCAAATACTTTACAAATAATTAAAAAAGAAAATTTAGATTTTATAAAATATAATTTTAGTGAATTTTATGGAGATAATAGTACTCAATGGTCGTGGTATAACGTACCACAATCCGTTAGAGAACAATTTTGGCCTGAAAAAACTAAGTTACCCCAAATAGGATTAGACCCCAACGCACCTAAAACCAAATTCAATAATATTAAAATTCATAATGGTTTACCTTATGCTGATGGTGAAATATACTACTGTAATTGGACTCAATTAATTAGTAGGACGGGAAATAAAAAAATGTTTTTAGATATTACTTGGGCTCATCCTTTTGAAAATACGTGGATGTCTCATATGTATCAATTAACTAAGAAGGATGAGTTAAAAGGCGGGTTGTTATTACTTACTCCAGTTGAACACAATAGATTTGACCATTATGATGGAAAGTTAAGAAAAGAATCATAACAATATATTTATTGTTATGGAATTTTTTATCAAGAGTGGTGCAAATCTACCGGCACTTAAAATGCAGGTTATCTCTGACGGACGAAGCGATTTTAAGTCAGTAATAGAAAGTTTAGAGCAATCAAAAGTATTTTTATCTATGGTAGATGTTACCACAGGTATAAATAAGATTGCATTAGCACCTTGCGATATTATAACTGAAACAAATCCTGACGGAACTTTAAATTATTTTATTTATTATAAGTTCACCACAAAAAATACCAACAAGCCAGGTAGATACAAAGTAGAATTTTTCATACAAAATGTGGAAGGTAATTTAAATTTACCAATTAAAGATACGTTATTTGTTAACGTTCAAGAATCTTTTGTTAGTATTGCAAATTGTTGTCCTGATAATACAAGAATAAGATTAAGATTATCGGCATACATTAGTTCTGGTTCTATTAACATTTTATATGTTTTAGAATCAAATAAAGAACTTCCTGTTGGATTTACATTAAATTTCACAAATACATATGATGTTTTTACGGGTCCTCCTATAGTTGTTTCAACGGGTGTTACAATTAGTGCTGGTACTAAGTATGGTGAAACAAATGTTTATTTATCTTCTGAAGATTTTAATAATTTAAAAAGTATTGGTAATTTTTCAAATCTAACATTTAATCCAAGTTATATTTCAAATATTTTTGATTTAACGGAACAATCATTTTTTGTTACGGCAACTCCTACTCCTACACCTAGTATTACTCCAACATTAACATCTACTCCAACACCAACACCAACTCAAACTGAAGAGGTAATTACAGACGCAATTTTAACTACGGATATTGGTTTAATTTCAGTTGGTCTTGGATTCTACTTAAAATTTGTGGACTTTGAGCCAGAACAAAATATAACGGACGCAATATTAACAAATGATGGTGAATATATTTTGGTTGGAACCGATATGTACTTGAGTTTTATTGACCCAACCCCAAATCCAACTCCAACTCAAACACCCACACAATCTAATACACCTACAAATACTTCTACTAATATTCCTATTAATACTCCTACACCAACTCCCACACCAACTCAAACAGAACAAGTTATAATTGATGCAATATTAACAAATGATGGTAATTATATTCAAGTTGGGAATGAAATATATTTAAAATATATTAACCCCACACCTCCACCAACACCAACCCAAACACCTACCAATACTCAAACACCCACAAATACACCTACTCCAAGTATAACTCCAACATTTACTCCAACCAATACTAAAACTCCAACACCTACACCAACAATAGCATCAATAGTTACAGATGGATTAGTGTTGTATTATGATTTTAGTAATCCTTTTAGTTATTCGGGAAGTGGAGTTAATATAATTGATTTATCACCTTCTAATAATAATGGAATTGTTGTAAATGATTATGTACATATATCTTATGTTAATTCAGGCAACACTAGTTATTTTAATTGGGATAGTAACTCAGGTGGTAGTGGAGGAAATTCATTTGGCGGTAGTATACACACAAGTTCAGCAAATACTTATCAAGATTTTACTATGGTGTTTCAACCTGACTTTTTGGTGGGTGGAATGGCTGGTTTATTTAGTATTCCAAATGATAAAAGTTTAAGGGTTTATGGTAATGGTTGGGGATTTCCAAATCCAGGTAATAACGATGATTGGGCAAGTTCATCAGCAACAAACTTCTATATAAATGGACAAGTAAGTAATCAAGCGGTGTCAGGATGGAATATTATGGGTGGAGCAACAACCAATAGTAATTTTGCGGGACTTACCCAATTATACGTCGGTACTAGTGGATATCAAGATAGAAATATGCAAGGTAAGATTGCATTAGTATTAATGTATAATAGAGCTTTAACAGGTCAAGAACAAATACAAAACTACAATTTCCTTAAAACTAGGTTTGGATTATGATAATAAAAAAGTAAATAATAAAATAATAAGAGATATTTATATAAAAAAAGAAAAATTATGTTAACAGGAAAAACAATAGGACAATTAACTTATTTGGAAACACCGACACCGGATACTTTAATACCCGTAGAATTAAACGGTGCAACATATCATATTGACTTCTCCGCAATTACTTCTGGAGGATTTATTGAAGTGACTTACTCTGAACTTGTAGATAAAATCACGGGTGAAACATTAACAAAAGGTATTCATTATATCATAACAGATTTTAAAACTTGTTATGATGTTCCCGAATATTATTATAATGGTAATCCAAAAGATAATGGTGTGATTGATTATATGCAAGGTAATGTTGAACCAATTATTGTTTTATCAACAAGCTCAAATACAATTAGTTCAACCGCGTATCAACAAGCATATCCAAATGATAGAATCCAATATGATTGGACTTTTAGTGCAACTGAAATAACTCAAGGTGTTGCGTATGGTAGAATTTCTGAAAGAATTGATGAATATAACAATAGAACCGATTATGACCACAGAAATATCTATTTTAGTAGATTTCAATCATATAATAAGGGTTCTCAATTAACAGGAACTATAGGTAGTTATGATAGTGCAACTGGTATAATATCAGGTAATAGTACATTATTTTTATCAGAAGTTTCAATTGGTGATATATTATTTTTTGAATATCAGGGTTATATGGTTGGTGTTAGGGTTTTTAGTGCTAGTACTAATACTTTAATATATGTTATTGTTGACCCATCATTTGGAAGTCAAGTAAACTTTACAGGAGGACTTATTCCTTTTTATAGCTCAACATCAACAGGTGATTATAACGAATATAAAGAAGTATATATTGGACAAAAAATTGAGGAGGACTTTCAAAGAATCCTAACTTTTAATTTAAACGGGACTGCGGTACATAACTATGTTGGTGATTATTCTAAATTTTATCTTGAAGACAATGTCAGTACCCCTATATTTTTATTAGCAAACAACGTGTTTTTTGGTAGTAACACTTACTCAAACACAATCGGTGATTTGTCTTATAATAATACCGCAACATATTCCTTTTCAAATAATAAAATATCCAATCAATTTTATAATAATACAATTCATCAGAATGGTTTTTATAGCAATAATATTGGTCTATTATTTAACAATAATATTGTTTATGGTGAATTATGGAGTAATACAATTGAAGAAAACTTTAATTCTAACATAATTTATTCTGAATTTTATGATAATCAAATAGGTTTAAATTTTGAAGAAAATACTATCGGTGACAATAGGAATTTAGGTAATTTTAATTTTTATAGAAACAAAATAGGAAATGATTTTCGATATAATATCATTAGACAAAATTTCCAAAATAACCAAATTGGTAATCAATTTAACAATAACTTCGCTAATGGTAATTTTTATAAAAATGTTATTGGAAACGGATTTAATTATAACCGTAATATTGGGTATGATTTTTATGGTAACCACATTGGTAATGGGTTTAATAATAATGAATTAATTGGAGATTATTTTCACGACAATCAAATCGGTGAATATTTTGAATATAATAGTATTTCATATAAATTTAATAATAACCAAATTGGTAATATTTTTGAAAATAATACTTTAGGTGACACTCAATATTTTAATTGGAATAATACAAGTATTGAAAATTTAACGGCAAGAACTTATAACACATTTTATAATTCATTATATGGTGATGGTGGACAAAACGTTGGTAATGTTATTTTAGGTAAGGAACTTATAATGCATTTTTATCGTGATTCAGGTACAACATTAACAAGTGGTTATTTGGTGGTTGGTGAGACATATGAAATAACAAACGTAGCGTTTGGCGGTGGTGATTTCAGTAATGTCGCCGATGTTCAAAGCGGAACTATTAATCAAAATGGTTGTATTTTCATCGCAACAGGAACTACACCAAGTAGTTGGTGTGGAATAACAGTAACCGAATTAACCGTTTATAATGAATATCACAAAGTTAAATTCACACAATGGACTCAAGGTGGTAATGGTGGTGGTTTTTCGTATGAGAGAACAAAGGTATATCCGACATCGGAACCAACTTTTTATTTTACAAAATTAAATTACCAAGATATAATTGATATAGTTGTTCCTAGTCGTCTTGAAATAACCAGAAATAATAATGGGGCGATTTATAATGATGTAATAGAAAATGGATGGAATCAAAACGTTTCGCCTGAAGGAACTCAATGGAACTCAATTTATACTCAACAATATAATGGTAGTAATTTTAAATATAATACAATTGTCAATGAATTTAAGGGTAACTATATTCGTGGCGATTTTCAATTAAATTCAATTGAGTCGTATGTTGGTACTAATCAATTTTCTGGTGATACATATCAGAATAAAATTGGTTCGTATACCTTTGGTAATGACTTTTTGGGTTATATGTTTAATAACTCGTGGATGGGTAGTTTTGATAATAATACCTTTGGATATAATTTAAATGCCAACACATTTGGTTCGTCAATTAGCAATAACACAATTGGTTATGATTTCATTAATAATGAAATTAAATCTGATTTTGATAATAATACAATTGGTAATGGTTTTCAAACTAATCAAATTGGTAGTAGTTTTACTAACAATACTATTGATGATAATTTTGGTTATGGGGTTTCATACCCACAAGGAAATAAAATAGGTAATAATTTTTATAACAATACTGTTGGTGAATATTTCTACAATAACTCTATCCCTGATAATTTTATAGATAACACAATTGATAATTATTTCCAATGGAATATTGTTAACACAGCAATTAGTGGTGTTTGTTTAAGTACTGGTGCGTTATATCATAATACAACAGTTAATGTATTTAAAAATAAAAATGGTGATAATAGATTATCATATTATGATGAATCTGATGTTCTAACAGTAGAAACATTAAATGAAGCGCCTTGTTTAAGTGGATTAAATGCGTTAGATATACCAGAAAATGATTTAAATTTTGGATTGGTGTTAAATTCCTCATTTACAGTATATTCTACAGATATTGTAAGTTATGGACAAGGAACTAATATAACGGCAAATGGAACAAGTGGGTTTGATTCAGGTCCATCTCAAACAGGTGTCGGTAATCAAGAGTATATTATTCAGGATAATATGAGTCAAAGATTAAAAGATGAAATACTTGGTTTATTTATTAGTGAAGGTTTATCAACAAATAGTACGGGATATGTCTTTGATGTTACTTGGGGACCAGGTAGTACAATTACAAATGGTAAAGCGATGATAGGTTATTATTGGAATGGTGGAACAAATTATGGTAATATACAACTTTCTCCTATTAGTACCGCCAATAATGATTGGATGACATCAGGACAAAATATGTTCACATCACCATTAGCGGCAGTTGGGACATTTAATTTTCCTGCAACATTTACTTTGTATAAACCAATAATTTCAAACCCAAGCAATTGGTATTGTTAATAAAATGATTATTCATAGGTTACATAATACAAGAGGGAATATTAAAGCGAGTTGGATTAATTCGTATAGGACATTTAGTTTTCCTTCATATTATGATGCTAATTATATGAATTTTGGTGACTTACAAACCATTAATGATGATAGGGTTCAACCTGGAGGACACGTACCGATACACGAGCACAAAAATATGGAAATATTTGGTTATGTGGTAGAAGGTGTTTGTAGACATACTGATAGTCACGGAAAGGTATTAGATATACCATCAGGTGCAGTACAAAGAATGAGTACAGGACGAGGAATAAAACACACAGAAGGTAATGCTTCGGACACTCCAAATCGTTATCTCCAACTATGGATTAAACCAAATGTGTTTGATACTGAACCAATACACGAATGGCATCAGTTTACAAGGGAAGATAAGTTAAATAAATTTTGTGATATAACTGAAAAATTACCAATTAAACAAGACGCTAAATTATTATCGGGAATATTTACTGAAGATTTTACATTTGAACTTAATAACACACGTAGATATTATCTATATGTCGTTTTGGGAGAAACAAATGTAAATAATCATTCATTAATTGAAGGTGATGGTTTAAGTTTTACAAATGAAGATAAAATTGAGATTCAATCAATAAATGAATCTGAAATAATACTATTTGATTTACAATAAATAAAAATAAAAAAATAAAAAAATGATACAAGGAATTAGATTAACAAGTTCAAATTTATCAGGTAAAACAGCTGATGTAATTTTCAACCCCTCAACAGGTGGTACAATTAATTTAGGTACACAAACCATACCATTTAACAATATTAGTGATTACCCATACGGTACTTATGAATTATCAGTTGTGGAATATGATAGAACATATGAAATAAATGTACCTGCACCATTAGATGGACAAAGTGCTTACACTCTTACTGTGAGAGGTGTAACAGTAGATGGCGGCGTTCAACCATTTTCAGGCGCGGTATTATCTGAAGTATGGGGAACATATACAACACAATATATTACAGATGAAGGTATACCATCAACAGATATTGTTTATGCTCAAGGTATTTGTTCTGATGATGTTGATGCCCCAAAAGTACAAGCAAATATTGGTGGATGGCCAAATAGTATTAATTCATTTTTAGGACCATTTCAATCGGGTGGTTTGGCTGGATATCCATTTGTCGGTAGTGTTGGTTTTGGAGCATTTGCAAGTCACGTAGCAACAACATCTGGTGGAACCTTATTTGTTACAAGTATGCCACATATTGGTGTTACTGAAGAAGGTAGTTCAGGTAGAATGTTACGTAGAGGTAAAGCCGATAGTACAAACGATAATACTTGTGGTGCAGTATGGGGAGCAATTAACCAAGTTGTAAATGTATTAAGTGCACCCCCAAGTCAAAGTAATCCGCCATTTGATAATGGTAATTATTCTTTTTGGAAATTAACAGATATTTTATGGCCGTATAAATCAACCTTAACAGGTTTTACAGGTACTGCCGAACAAATATATAACAAACAAATGATATTTGCAACAGAAACTATTAGGGATTCTGCATATGATTATATAATAGCGAATTTACCAGGTGCAACCGAAGCAAACACAGAAAATGATGTGTATTTTTTAAGTGGTATTTTTATTAATAGTGATGTTAGTGCGGGTACAACACAATATGAATCTTATGTTGTTGTTGATAAAGTTATGAAATATGTGTTTGAGGACCAATGGTATGATATAACAGATAATTATAAGGCAGGATTACCAATTGACTAAAATTAAAAAATAACAATTATGAGAATTTGTATATTATGTGAAGAATCAAAGGTTCTTCAAGCAAGAGAAAAAATGAAAAATAATAATATCTTAAAAATAGATTTATCGCCAACTGGAGAATTGCCTGCAACACATAAATTATGTGTTATGGCAGTTACCGAAGAAAAGGCCAAACAACTTATGGATTCTGCCGAATTAACAATAATTGAGGCGATGAACCCAAGTGAATTTTTAACAAAACATAATCTAAAAAAAATCGGTAAATACGGATTTGGAAACTTGTAAGATAAAAAAAAATTTCATCACACAAGATGAGGCAAACCAAATAGTAAATTGGTTAGATTCTGTTAATCATACAGGTAGTGATAGTAATCACCATCTTACAGAATTATCTAAATCTCTAAATGGTGTATCTTATATGTTTGATATTTCAAACACACCTTTAACAAATTATATTACAAAATTCCAATCAATATCTGATGTATCAAAAGAGGGTTTGCCCTCTTTTATTTTTAACATAATAGATAGAATATCAGAAGAATTTAATTTTCCAAAAGATAATGTTTTTCTTCAAGCTGTTGATATGAATAAAGGAGGAAAAATAAATCCCCATTATGACGCATCAATAGATGGATATGTTAATTATAAGTGTAATATTAGTGTATTATCAGAAGATTATGATTTTTATGTGGATAAAGATTCAGTTAAAATACAAAAAACTGATTTATACGGATTTGAGGCGTCTTTATACAAACATTGGACAAACGAATTTAATTCAAGAAGAGTTTTTTTAAGTTTTGGGTTTTTATTAAAATATGAAGATGTGGGTAGAGATATGAATGACCCAAGAGTTAGGTTAAGTAAAAGAATTGAGAAATACTTTCAAAAATAAAATATTTATAAAAAAAAGAAAATGGCAACAAAATACATTGTAAATGATTTAACAGGACAAACCATAACGGGTAATTTAACAATTAATGGTAATATAATTGTTACTGGTTCATCAAATAATAGTGGTGTCTATAGGGCATTATTAACTCAAACAGGTTCTATTAGTGGTACCACTATAAATACTTTTTATGATGGTTTGATTATTGGTGAAACATATACAATCTCAACGTATAATACAGGTGATGACTTTAGCAATATTGCAAATATCATAAGTGGTGGAACTCTTATGGATTTTGATTATGTTTGGACCTCATCAGCAGTGCCTTATTCGGGTTTTAATGGTCTTACAGGAACAACAAGTGGTTCGGGTAGTGGAGCCTCTTTTAATGCTTATTGGTGTGGAGCAACAAATACTCACGTTTATCTTCTAACTAGTGGGGTTGATTACGTCGTAGGAGATACAATAACAATATTAGGAACTGAACTTAGTGGTAATACACCTGAAAATGATATGGTAATTACGGTTACTGAGGTTAATCCCAATGTAACAGGTTGTGTGTTTATAGCAACAGGTGATACACCATCGGTTTGGTCACATTCTTCTCTATTGGTATCTGATGGTGGTTTGATTGTTGATGTACAAGAAAATACTCTTGGTTATGACTTATATTGGCAATTGGGGCTTTTTGGTGGTTATGGTACTTATACTGCGTTTAATAATACTACGGGTTCTGTGTATAACGCTTTTAAAAGAGATAAAGTAGAAGTAACTACAACAAATACATATGCTTTTGATAATGGTCCTGGGCTTCCAGCATTTATTGTACCGTATGTTTCGAATTCATTTGCTAAAGATGATAGTATTGCTATAGATACGCTTTATGTAGGTGGTGGACCTGGTGGTTATTCGAATGATTTGTTATACTATACACCAGTTGAAATTAAAATTAAACAAGACTTGGATACAACACCTGTAGAGATATACGGTGAGATAGGCCCATCATTTCCTTTTTCTTATGTGTATACTAATTTATATTGTAGTGGACGTTTTATACAAGATTTTTATGCTGCTAATCAATCGACTGTTAATAATATATCTGAATTAATAACATTATTAAATAATGATATTAATAATGTATATGGATTAGTTTATTCTGAAGGTGGCCCTGGTGGAATTCAGGTGACTATGCCAACAAGCCTTAAAAATCAATTTTGCGCTAATGGTACACTAACATTTATTATTTATAGCGATGATTAAAATAAAAAATAAAAAACAATATTATGATAAAATTAATACAAAGAACAACAGATAACAAATACCTTAAATCAGTTGAAACTGAAACTTGGGTTGAGGATATAAAAGACGCATTTGAAATGACGTATTTTGAATGTGAAACTGCTAAATCCGCATTGGATGGTGTTTTTCTTCCTGAGCAATTAAAAGAAATTGTTAATATGCGAAAAATAAAACCAATAACTAAAGAAGAAAAAAAAGAGTTGTTAGATTTATTAAAAAGATAAAATTGATTTTGACTTAACTGTTTTGGTTGATTATATTTATAAGTAATGAGTAAGGTGAACTTCACAATGTTGTGAAAGCTAATAAACCACTCCTAATTTATATATGATAGACAGTCAAGAAATTGAATCGTTCCTCCACGGAAACGACCCAGAAGAATTTATTGTTGCACTTGAATACGACTACGCTTCAGAGTGCATTTACAAAATCAAAGAAATCCCCGGTAAAGGTAAAGAGATTAGAAAAGACACGTTCATCCCGTTTGCGTGGGTTGGTGATTTACGTGGTATGAAGTTCTATAATGATTCCAAGGCATTACAAAAAGAGGCGATGTCTAAATACGGAATTACTATAGATAAATTAGAAACGGGTGATAATGAAAGAATGAAAAATGGTTTAACTTATATGGTTAAATCACTTAAAGGTTATAGAGCATTATCCCAATTTTTCCGTGATGGCGGAATAGACCCCTATGGAGAGAAAGGAAAAGAAAAAATACTTATCCTCCCCCCTATTGAGCAGTATCTAATACAAAAAGAAAAAAGATTATTCAAAGGTTTTGAAGATTATAATGAAGTCACAAGACTTGTATTTGACTTGGAGACAACATCACTTGAACCCAAAGATGGTAGAATCTTTATGATTGGAATTAAAACCAATAAGGGTTACCACAGGGTTATTGAGTGTATTGATGAGTCACAAGAGAGAGGTGCAATCATAGAATTTTTTAAAGTTATAGATGAATTAAAACCAAGTATAATTGGTGGTTATAACTCCGCAAACTTTGACTGGCATTGGATATTTGAAAGATGTAAAATCTTGGGACTTGATGCTAAAAAGATTTGTAAATCTCTTAACCCCGCAAATTCATTCACAAGAAAAGAAAGTATGTTAAAACTTGCAAATGAGGTTGAGGAGTATACTCAAACGTCAATTTGGGGTTATAATGTTATTGATATTATTCATGCTGTTCGTAGAGCACAGGCTATTAATTCAAGTATCAAATCCGCAGGACTTAAATATATTACCAAATTTATTAAGGCAGAAGCTGCAGACCGAGTTTACATCGAACACACAGATATTGGAAAGATGTACACCCAAAAGGAAGAGTATTGGTTAAACGTACAAAATGGTAACTACAAAAAAGCTTCCGAGTATCAAGATTTAGATGTTAAATTCCCTGGTGTATATAAAAAAATAACAGGTGATAAGATTGTTGAGATGTATCTTGATGATGATTTGGACGAAACATTAAAGGTAGACCAAGAGTACAATCAAGGTTCTTTCTTACTTGCGTCTATGATTCCAACTTCCTATGAGAGAGTTTCAACTATGGGTACTGCAACGTTATGGAAAATGTTGATGCTTGCTTGGAGTTATAAGAACGGACTTGCAATTCCCGAGAAAGAAAAGAAAACAGATTTTGTGGGAGGACTTTCAAGATTGTTAAAAGTAGGTTATTCAAAGAATGTTTTGAAACTTGACTTTAGTTCTCTTTATCCTTCAATCCAACTTGTTCACGATGTATTCCCCGAATGTGATATTACAGGTGCGATGAAAGGAATGTTAAAATATTTCCGTGACACCCGTATCAAATACAAACAACTTGCCGAACAGCATTATGAAACCGATAAAAAAAAGTCGGAGTCGTATGGTAATAAACAACTTCCAATTAAAATTTTCATCAACTCAAAATTTGGTGCTTTATCGGCACCACAAGTATATGCGTGGGGTGATATGAATTGTGGAGAACAAATTACCTGTACTGGTAGACAATATCTTCGTCAGATGTTAAAGTTTTTTTCAAAAAAAGGATATACCGCACTTGTTTGTGATACAGATGGTATGAACTTCTCAATACCTGAAGGTGTTGAAGAAAGAGTGTATATTGGTAAAGGACTTAATTGGAAAGTTAAAGAAGGTAAAGAGTATAAAGGGTATTACGCTGATGTTGCAGAATTTAATGATTTATTTCAAAGAGGGGAAATGGCGTTAGATTGCGACGGGACTTGGGATAGTTGTATTAATCTTGCAAGAAAGAATTATGCGGTTATGGAATCTAATGGCAAAATTAAACTTACAGGTAATTCAATTAAATCTAAAAAATTGCCTCTTTATATTGAGGACTTCTTGGATGTGGCGGTTAAACTTTTACTTGAAGGTAAAGGAAAAGAGTTTGTTGAGTATTATTATGTCTACTTACAAAAGATATATGATAAACAAATTCCACTTATGAAAATCGCACAGAGAGCGAAAGTAAAACTCACGATGGAGGATTATAAGAAAAGGTCAACACAGAAAACAAAGGCGGGTGGTGCGATGTCTATGATGGCGCATATGGAACTTGCCCTTCAAAATAAATTAAATGTTAATCTTGGCGATGTAATATATTATGTTAATAATGGGGTTAAGGCATCAAATGGAGATGTTCAAAAAATAACCAAACCAACAAAGAAATTACAAGAAGAATATATGTTGACCCACGGAAAACCAATTCCTGAAGGTTATGTTCAAATCAATTGTTATATGTTAGAACAAAGTAAGATTGAATCAAATCCAAATATGACGGGTGAATATAATGTACCAAGAGCAATTACAACCTTCAATAAAAGAATCGAACCTCTCCTTATTTGTTTTGGACAAGAGGTTAGAGATGGATTACTTGTTGATGAACCAAAAGACAGAGGAATATTTACAACTCAACAATGTGAACTCATAAATGGTGTCCCGTTTGAACCTGAAGACCAAGATAATGTTGAAGATTTATTAACAATAACAGATTCGGAGATATTGTTTTGGGATAGAGTTGGGTTAAGCCCAAACTACATTTATGATTTAGCGGAACCAGGGTGGGAAAAATTTATGTAAAAATACTACTTTTAATAAAATTAAGATATTTATTATTATGGGAAGACCTAAAAAAAACAAAGAAGAAAAAAAAATTAAGGTTAGTATTAGTCTTGATAGAGTTTTGTACAATAAAATAAAAGAGGAAAAAATAATGCCTTCCCGTATGATAGAAAAATTAGTTAGAGAATATTATGGAAACAAAAATTTGTTGTAGGTGTAACTTAGAAAAAAAATATTCAGATTTTAATATTTCAAAAAGAAATAAATCCGGATTGAGGGGTGAGTGTAGAGATTGCCAAAAATTAACCTATTCGAATAATTCGGAATATTACAAAGAAAAAAGAAAAAAAAGATATTCCGAAAACCCAAAAAAAGAGTTAATTCGTAATAAAAAATATTATGAACATAAAAAACCTCAAATAATTGAAAATTTAAAAAATAAAAAGAGAGTTGATGAAATGTTGAGAGTTTCTTCTAATTTACGTAGTAGGATATCACAATTTGTTAAATCAAATAAAATTCAAAAAGACAATAAAACTTTAGTTATGTTAGGTATTGATTTACCTAATTTTAAAAAATATCTTGAAGGACAATTTAAACCGGGAATGTGCTGGGAAAATTATGGTGAATGGCATATAGACCATATTATCCCTTTATATTACGCCAAAACTACTGAAGATTTAAATAAACTTTGTTATTACACAAATTTACAACCGCTATGGGGTTTTGAAAATTCTTCTAAAAGAAACAAGTTAATTAGGATTGTTTGAGTCCGTCGCTGGATAAAATATACCAGTTCCCTTCACAGAATCTAAACTCAATACAAGCACCTTTATCGGCAACAATCTCGTCGAATTCTTCGTCAATTTTGCCGATATTGGGTTTGATTGTTACGTGAGTTAAACATTTAATAACCGTATGTTCCGTAGTTTTGGAATCCAAAATAATTTTTGATTGGGGAACTCCCTTAACAATAATACATTCTTCACCTGTTGTTGAGTAATTGGTTTCGGAAATAATTGATGTTTCAGAAACATTTACAAGTAAATTATTAACTCTTTTTTGTGTTGGTAGTGATTTTATAATTGCCATACTAAATTATATTACATATATCTGTCTTTGGAAAGCGTTAAATTTCAATTGCTTATTAAGATTTTCAGCTATCAACGCTTCTTTTTCCATTTGTTTTTCCGGTCTAAGTCTTGTAAGAAGTCCTTCAGCGCCTGTTAATTCTTCAATTAATTTTGACTTTTCATCTTTACCTTCAGTCGCTAAACTTTGATAATCCATTGTTAATTCACTATCAGGTGTCTTTAAATTACCGCTATACTTTCCTCTAACTCTACCTAAAGTTTCTTTAGCATATGCAAAGAACCATCTTCTAACCCACTGTTTTGCGGGTTCATTTAAATCTTCCCAACTCATTTCATCCAACGGAACATCTGATGGTAGTCTTATAATATCAGGATTCATCTTAAGACACTTATTTCTATCAGGACCCTCAACTTCATAATACCAATACCAAACTTTTGTTCCCACATATGAACTATAAGCATTCCAATTAAATCTACCACCAGGTGTATTCATAAGATGAATAAGTTTTTTTCCGTCTTGAATTGCAGTGATTCTATAAGTTAAACTACCTCCAAGTATTCTATTAAGAATATTTGCCTCCTGTGCTCTAACTAAATAATCAAAACCCGACATCATAAAGAATGAGCCTTGCCCACCAAATTGTGCGAATCCTGATTGGTTAGCACCAAGACCAACACCATCGTATCCATATCCCATCATACCGAAAGGACCAAATAAAGATGAAGTATTGTTTGAATACCAAAGAAGTTCATTCACTTCTCTACCCGCAGGTATTTCATATGTTTGTTGATTTTGAACTAATTCAAAATAATCTAACTTAAGTTCCCAAGGACCAACCGCCTGAAGTCCAACTATTTTTGAATATGAATATTGAAATTGTTTCTCAAAATCGTGAGTTCTTGTAGAGAGTGCTCTTGCCACAGATTTTTGACTCATATCAAGATTAACCAAATTAGTCCAGTTGGTATCTATTAACCAATTCTGAATATATTGTTCGTAATCTTGAATGGATAATTCCATCAAGGAATCTAACATTTCGTCTGTTAGTTCAATACTTCTGATTGGTGCACCTAAAACGTGTTTCAATCTTGTATATATTTTGCTTCTTTCTGGTTCTTGGATTACTGGCATACTAATAAATATTTACAAAAACATTAATTTCTTAAATTATTAATTTTTTGTAATATTTCTTCTGCAGTATCTGCGGAGTTTTGGTTATCACCCATTACAGTAGCTATAACTTGTTTTTTCGCATTTATAATATCGTATATCACACCTTCTACTGTATTTTCAAAAATTGGATAATAAACAAGTACATTATTTTTTTGTCCGTATCTATACGCTCTGTCTTCAGCTTGTGCGTGGTCTGAAGGTAAAAAAGATAAATCATTCATTATAACAACTTCTGCGGATGTTAAAGTAATACCAACACCTGCCGCTTTAATATTCCCAACAAAAACTTTAATTTTTGAGTTTGTTTGAAATTCATCCACCGCAAATTGTCTTTGTTCTTTGGAACAGGAACCATCAACTCTAACCGCACTCTTACCAAAATGTTCCACAATTCTATTTAATGAATCCGTGAAATTACAAAATATTATAACTTTCTTATCCTGTTCTATAATATTTTCGGCCATCTCAATTGTTTGAGAAATTTTCTCATTTGCAATAACTTGTCTTACTTTTGTAAGTTTTGAAAATTGAACTGTAAGTGATTTTGATTCCTCGGGATTTTTATCATACCAATCATAATACTCCCCCATAATTTCTTCATATTCTCTTGATTTTAACCTTAAATATACCGGAGTTATAATCTTATCAGGTAAGTCCAAAACGTCCTCCTTGAGTCTCCTAAGTATCGTACCTGACGTTCTATCCCTTAACTCCTCAAGATTTGTTGCACCCATAACATTCCAAACTTTTCTTGGTCCCGCATTAAACTGAAAACCATTACAATATCTTATAACATAAGCCATCCAATTTTTGGCAACAGGAGAATCCACCAAATTTAATAAGTTATAATAATCAATCGGGCGAGAAGTCATAGGAGTTCCTGTAAGTAACCATAACCTATCAATATCTTTAACAATATCATTTATAAGTTTTGTTCTTTTTGCTTGTGCGTTTTTGATGTAGTGAGCCTCATCAACAATCACCAAATCAAAATTTGCATTCAACATATCAGAGTTCTTCTTATCTTTTGTACTATGGAAGTTTTTGATGATGTCGTAGTTAATAATTACAAAATCGTGTTCTGTTGAAAAACTTTTGCTTTCGGCAATAAAAATACTTCTGTCTGTGTAGTTCTCAATTTCTCTTTTCCAATTTATTTTAAGGGTTGCTGGACAAACAATTAAAATCTTTTTAGCCCCCGTTTCAAGTGCCGCAATAATGGTGGATGTTGTCTTACCCAAACCCATATCATCAGCCAAAATAAATTTTTTATTCTCAACTAATTTTTGGATTGATTCTTTTTGATGTGTAAGTGGGGGACGGTGAGAGTATTTTTCATAATCAATAACAACATCTTTAACCGTATTATCTTTTATGATTGACGCTTTTGGTAACCAAAATTCGTGGAGTTCTTCTCTTTCAAACATCTTACCCCAAATGTGATATGCCTTTTCTTTTTCAGCCAATATCTTTTCAACATAAACCTTTTCGGGGGTGACAGGATATAATTTATCATCTGCAAACTTCTGTGCAAAATAGGCATCAAGAACCGCCCACTTTCTTGCAACCTTTGGTTGTTTGTTGTGGTTGTTAATAATGTACTCTGCTTGACTTCTTGTGGGGTAAAACTTTTTATTTATCTGTGACTTTCTTTTTAATTCTAAAATATAGTTGTTACCGCCTTCATAAGTTTCAAGAATAGTTATTGCTTTTGACTCTAAACTAATATCCATTTTTTATATGATATATAATTATAATAAAAATTTAAGTATTTATCAATATGGAAAAATTAGTACCAATAACAAGATTAGGTAAGTTCTTTGGAGCCGAGGATTTTGATTTGGATGTTGAGATGGGAAGGGAGTGGTTAGAGGGTGATATGAACTTTACGGTTATTTTATATAGAGTGGATAGATATAAAACCAAAACAGATGATGTTTATGGTGAGGTTGTTGAAGATGGTGTCAAGTTTTTACCCCCAATAGAATTAAAGGGTTTAGTAAAAATTGTTGCACCTACAAATACAAAATTAGGCAGTTCAAAATTAAGACAAGAAGAACCAGGAAATATTACATTTTCAATTTACCAAAAATATTTGGATGAGTTAAATGTTGATATTTTATTTGGTGATTATTTGGGATATTATGAGACTGAAAGTAAAGTAAGGTATTATAGTGTGGCTGATGATGGTAGGGTTGTTTCAGATAATAAACACACATATGCGGGTGTTAAACCTTTTTATAGGACAATTTTAGCAACACCTACAAGTAGAAACGAATTTAAAGGAATATGAGGATAATAATTACAGAAACTCAAAGAAGAATGTTGGTAGATTCATTAATAGGTGAAAAAGTTAAGGTTTATTATAACTTACATAAACACACTTTTTCAGTTCAAAAAAATGGGTTAGTTGTTATGCATGCCGATTTTATTAAATTAGAAAACGTAGAATTTAAAGTTAGACCTACAGGAAAAGAAAAAGTTAGACAAGAAAAATCGAAGAATGTTCACGCATTTGTTATTGGTAACTTGGTTGATTTTTGTGAATATCCTTGTGATGATATTCCTGAAGAACCAACTGGAGATATTGTAACTTATGACCCATACAAGTATGATAGTTTTGTTTATAAAGAAACTGAAGAACCTGTATTTAACGCTAACGAAGTTGATTTAATAAATTCAAAAAATAAACTATTTGTTATAGAACAATAATGGCATTTCCAAAACAAATAAAAAAAACATTACCTTTAGTTCCTGATAAAGAATTATCTGAACGTAGAAGAGAACTATCTCAATTTATAACTAAAGATGGAACTTATTTACCTAAATCCGTGTTACACGCAGATTTGGATAGGGGTATGCTGGATTTTGTTAAAAATGATTTACAGATTAAATCTGAAGGAAAGATTGTTCCTATGGTTGATATTATATTAACTACTCAAAATTGGGCTCAGTTCACAGAAACTTGGAAATTTGTTGATACTGACTTTAACGCTCAACCCCCATTTGTTACTGTGGTTAGACAACCTGAAGTTAAATACGGTACAAACCCATCTTTATTATATACAATACCAAACAGAAAACAATTTTATTTCGCAACAGTTCCTACTTGGAACGGAAACCAACAAGGTATGGATGTGTATACAATACCTCAACCAGTTCCTGTGGATGTTAATTATAATGTTAAAATTGTTTGTAATAGAATGAGAGAGTTAAATCAATTTAACAAAGTTGTATTACAAAAGTTTTCATCAAAACAAGCTTATACTTTTATTAAAGGACAATATATTCCAATAGTATCTACAAATATTTCAGATGAGTCAGTTATGGATATTGATAAGAGAAAATATTATATACAAAATTATGACTTTACGATGCTTGGTTATTTGATTGATGAAGAAGAGTTTGAAGTTAAACCAGCAATTAACAGAGCATTAATGATGGTTGAAGTGGACACAAGTAATAGAAAACAAAAATTTGTACCTAAACAAGAGAATAAAAATAGTTTTCAGTTGTCCTTTAATTTCCCAATCGGTAATGATTCATATATAAAAAGTATGGATTATACAATTAATATGGGTGTGGAAAAAACAAAAAACATCACAACTTACGATGTTTATATTAATGGTGATTTTTATGGTAGTGATATAACACAAATACCGATAAACACTAATGATACATTACAAATTGATATTACAAGAAACGATGTAAATCAAGAATCAAATATTTCTTTTGTAAATAAGTTGGTTTAATTTTCTCCGTAAATATCCTTACTCACTTTACAGTTTTCTTTAATTAAGTCCTCTAAAAACTTATAAATCTTAATACCTTTCTTATCACAATACTTTTTTAGTATTGCGTGAACATCTTTTGAAATCTTAATATTTTTTATATCTCTATTATCATTCTGGGACATAAGCAGAAAATAAGCAGAATTTTAGGCGCTTGTTTATAAATAGTTTTGAAAAAGTAAAGTTTTTTCATTTATTTACTAATATTTATCTATAAAATAAAACTAAATAGAATAACATAATGGCAACAACTCAAGTTAATCAAAAAGTGTTTGTATCACCAGGTGTGTATACTTCAGAAACGGATTTATCATTCGTAGCTCAAAGTGTCGGTGTTACTACATTAGGTCTCGTTGGAGAGACTTTAAGAGGTCCAGCATTTGAACCAATCTTCATAACAAATTATGACGAATTCCAAGCGTTTTTTGGCGGTACGGAACCAACAAAATTTGTGAATACACAAATCCCAAAGTATGAGGCTGCTTATATCGCAAAATCATACTTACAACAATCAAATCAATTGTTCGTAACAAGAATCCTTGGTTTATCGGGATACGATGCGGGTCCTTCTTGGAGCATCAAAGTAAAGGCAAATGTTAATGGTAATACTGTTGATATTGATTCAAACGTTGCAACTGCACCGTGGTCTATTGATTTTACAGGTGACACCACTCTTAACACATTTACAATTACAAGTGGTTCATTACCTGCAGAAGTTATTGCTAACTACTACACTCAATACAGATTATTAAATGGTAATGTTTCTACTTTATCTTCAGATTTTAATAATATTCTTAATAATTTTGCTAAAGACCCAACAACAACAGGTACGACCGCAATTTTATATGGTTCAATACCAAATCCTGATTATAATAATATAATTACAAAATATACTGTTATTAATAATGTATTAAGTACATACGAACCAAGTATAAAATATAATGATTTAGCGGCAGGAGATAATGACGCTTGGTACTATGCAAACTTTGAAAACACTATGGGTAATGATTATTCAGGTTATTCATTTGATTATGTTGTAACAAGTATGTTTACGGCATCAACCACATTCACAGGTACAGTAACAGGTAATACTTATGTTTTCTCAGGAACTGCTTGGGATGATGTTAATAACTTAGTTGTCGCGACAATACGTTCAAGAGGTATTTCCGAATACAACTCAACACAACACGGTCCTCTTTATGAAGTTTCAGGTAGAACAGACCAATTTAATACTTATATTGGTGATGATTTACAAATGATATGTTCAGGTAGTTATCAATATGTTACATCAAATCCTTTTGCAACTTTCTTACTTTCAGGTTATACAATAGATAATACAAATTTCTCTTATGAAGTTAGTTTGGACCAATCAAGTAGTAAATTTATAACTAAAGTTCTTGGTGAAGATAATTTTGGTAAAAATAGATATCAGGTTCCAATTTTTGTTGAAGAAATTTATGCAGGAGCTCTTAACTATCTTTATAATAAAAATAAAGTTCGTGGTTTAGATTGTTCTTTAATTGCTCTTCCAAGTGCAAGAAGTTTAAGTACTCAATCTATTGGTTGGTATTTGGAACAATATCAAACTCCTATGACTCCCTTCTTAGTTTCAGAATTACGTGGTAGCGAAGTATTCAACTTATTTAGATTTGTCTCTATTTCAGATGGTAACGCTGCAAATACTGAAATTAAAATTTCAATTATTAACATTTCTTTTAATAATCAAACTTTTGATGTGTTAGTTAGAAGTTTCTACGATAGTGATAAAAATCCTGTAATTTTAGAAAAATTCACAAACTGTACTTTAGATATAAATTCTAATAGTTTTGTGGCGAAAAAAATAGGTTCTGTAAATGGTGAGTTCGCTTTAATTTCTAAATATATTATGGTTGAAATGGCGGATGAATTCCCTGTCGATGCGTTACCTTGTGGATTCCAAGGATACAATCAAAGAGTTTATGGAAGTGTTGATAACTTACCACCATTACCAGTATATAAACAATATTATTACGACCCAGGTCAAACAGAATATAATCCACCATTCAATACTCCTCAAAATTTGTCAAATGTGACTATATCGGCGGGAGATAATGTTAGAAGAACTTATTTAGGTTTTTCTACAAAATATGGTGTGGATGATTCTTTCTTACAATATAGAGGTAAACAAAACCCTGTAACTAATTTTGGAACTGCAGTAGATGCTAGTGAATGGGGTTATAGAACCAAAGGTTTCCATATGGATTCGGGTGCAACTGTTGTATCAATCTCAACTAACTTTTTAACAAGTGGTACAACCGCATTTGCTTGTGGAGATGGTAGTTTCCATAGTGAACCAACATCACAAACAAATCCATATTATTTCTCGTATTCAAGAAAATTCACAGTATGTTTTGCTGGTGGTTTTGATGGATGGGATGTATACAGAGAATATAGAACCAACCAAGATAGATTTGGACTTGGTCAGTCAGGTTATTTAGCAGGTGCTGCACCAAGTAGTAGATACCCACAAGCAACAGGTGCAGGTATGTTTAAACAAATAACAATTAATCAAAACACAGTTGATTGGGCAAATACTGACTACTACGCTTATATTTTAGGTATTGAAACTTTTGCAAATCCTGAAGCGACAAACATTAATGTATTTGCATTATGTGGTGTTGATTATGTGAATCATTCAAATGTTGTAGAAGCAGCAATTAATATGGTTCAATATCAAAGAGCCGATTCAATATTTGTTGGAACAACACCTGATTATAAAATGTTTACACCTGATGCTGGAGACAACACAAATAGAATTTTACCACAAGAGGCGGTTGATAATTTGGATGAAACAGGAATTGATTCAAACTACACCGCAACTTATTATCCTTGGATATTAGTTAGAGATACTGTTAATAACACTCAAATATATCTTCCGCCAACAGGTGAAGTTTGTAGAAACTTGGCGTTGACTGATAATATTGCTTTCCCTTGGTTCGCATCTGCGGGTTACACAAGAGGTTTAGTTAATTCAGTTAAAGCGAGAATTAAACTGACCCAAGAAGATAGAGACACACTTTATCAAGGTAGAATCAATCCAATCGCAACCTTCTCTGATGTTGGTACTGTAATATGGGGTAATAAAACTCTTCAAATTGCTGATACAGCTTTAAATAGAATAAATGTTAGAAGATTATTATTACAAGCTCGTAAATTGATTTCTGCAGTTGCGGTTAGATTACTGTTTGAACAAAACGACCAGATAGTAAGACAACAATTCTTGGATAGTGTAAACCCAATCTTAGATGCAATCAGAAGAGATAGAGGTTTGTATGATTTCCGTGTAACGGTTTCTTCTTCTCCTGAAGATTTGGATAGAAATACTTTAAACGGTAAAATCTATATAAAACCAACAAGAGCACTTGAATTCATTAATATTGAATTCTTGATTACTCCAACAGGAGCTTCTTTTGAAAATATATAATATATAAAAATGATAGGGGGTAATAAAATACTCCCTATCTTTGTAATTATGAAAAAAATTATATTAGAAGGTTTTAGGGATGAAAGTAGTCCAGATATGAAATATTATGCGTTTGATTGGGACGATAATATTGTTTCTATGCCGACAAAGATTATATTAAAAAATAGTGAAGGTGATGAAGTGGGTATGAGTACAACTGATTTTGCTGAACATAGACACGACATCGGAAAAAAAGATTTTGATTATAACGGTGAAACTATTGTTGGTTATGGTGAAAATCCATTTAGAAACTTTAGAGTTGAGGGAGACAAACAATTTCTTATTGATGCTATGAGAGCTGAAACAGGTCCAGCATTTGATGATTTTAGAGACGCTATTAATAATGGTTCGATATTTGCAATCATAACCGCAAGAGGACATAATCCCGAGACAATTAAACAAGGGATTTATAACTACATAGTTTCAGGTTTTAATGGTATAGATAAAGAACAATTACTTAAGAACTTAAGAAAATATAGAACATTTGCAGATGAAGAGGATTTAAGTGATGAAGAATTAATTAAATCATACTTGGAACTCAATAAGTATAACCCCGTCTCTTTTGGTGATGTTAAAGGTGCTGAAAATCCTGAAGAGGCTAAAATAATTGCGATGGATGATTTTGTTTCTTATATTAGAGCGATGTCCGCATTATTAAATAAGAAGGCATATATAAAGAAAGATTTAGGAAATAAGTTTTCACCAAAGATGCCAAAGGTAGGGTTTTCTGACGATGATATTAGAAATTTAGACGCTATGAAAAAGCATTTTGAAGATAAACCAGATAATATTGTTAAAACTATTTCTACTGCTGGAGGTATTAAAAAAGAATATTAAGTAATTAAGTTAATTTATTTATTAATACTGGATACTAGAACTGGATATAATAAGAATAAAAAAATTAAAATTAAAAGTAAATAGATAAATTTTTCAAAAAGATACTATTTATAATCAATAAACAAAGAAATTAAAATTTACACAATATGGCGGATTTATTAATGAAAATGCCCATACCTTATGAACCAAAAAGGCAGAACCGATTTATATTAAGATTCCCTTCAAGTTTAGGTATTAATGAGTGGTTTGTAGAAAGTACTGCTAGACCGCACATACAAATAAACGCAACTGAGATTCCTTTCTTAAATACATCAGTATATGTTGCAGGTAGATTCAACTGGCAAACAATTAATGTTACGTTTAGAGACCCAATAGGACCTTCTGCTGCACAAGCATTAATGGAGTGGGTTCGTCTACACGCAGAGTCTGTTACAGGTAGAATGGGATACGCCGCGGGTTATAAAAAAGACGTTGACTTGGAAATGCTTGACCCAACCGGTGTTGTTGTTGAGAAATGGATACTTTATGGTACCTTCTTAACTGATGTTAACTTTAATACACTCGCATATAATCAAGATGGTGTTGCAACAATTGCGGCAACTTTGAGAATGGATAGATGTGTATTAGTTTACTAGAATTCTATTTATAATAAAAATAAAACAATTATATTTAACCGTAGAGAAACTATAAACTTTCTACGGTTAATTTTTTTTATATGGATAATCAATCAAAAGAATATGGACAACAGAATTTAACGTTACCACACGATGTACTACCTTTACCTTCAGGTGGTATTTTTTATAAAAACAAAAAGAAATCAGTTAAGGTTGGATATTTAACTGCTGCGGATGAAAATATATTAATGGCGGGTGGAGCTGATTTAACACAAAATTTATTGAGGGCTAAATTATACGAACCCGATGTTAAAGTTGAAGATTTATTAGAAGGAGATATTGAAGCAATCTTAATTTTTTTAAGAAATACTTCATTTGGTCCTGAAATGTTATTAAATCTTACAGACCCCATAACAAAGAAACCATTCCAAAGTTCGGTAATGTTAGACCAAATGGCGATTATGCAAGGTAATGAACCATCCGAAGATGGCACGTTTACCGTTACGTTACCAAAAAGTAATTCAACAGTTAGGGTTAAACCCTTAACGTATGGTGAGATATTAGGTATCCAAAAAATGGTTGACTCTTATCCACAAGGTAGAGTTGTTCCAAAAATTACTTGGAGATTAGAGAAAGAAATTATAGATATAGATGGTTCAACAGATAAAGGTGAAATTGCGAAATTTGTTTCACAATTACCAATATCTGATTCTAAATTTTTAAGGAAATTTATGGATGAAAATGAACCAAGATTAGATATGAAAAAAACAGTTATGACCCCATCAGGAGAATTACTAACAGTTAACGTTGGTTTTGGGGTAGACTTTTTTCGCCCTTTCTTCTGATTATAGAAAAGGACAACTTGATGAATTTTATTATTTAAGTAAGTTATTATCGGTATCATACTCTGACTTTCAAAATATGCCGGTTTTTTTTAGGAAATATTTGTTGGATAAATGGGTTGAAGAAAATAAGAAGGACTGAGAAAATCAGTCCTTTCTCTATTTATAATATATAAATTAATTTAATTATGGCGGCAGAAGAACAATCAATAGAAGAAGCAATAAGACGGTTAACAGAAGCTATGAGTAATCCACTTAGTTTGGACAAATTTACAGATGCGGTTATTGAAATGAAGGTGGGCGCTAATGAGATTAATAAATATTTTGGACAATCAAGACAAAGAATAGAAGAGATATCATTAGCGGTTGCAGATGCCATACCAAGAATTGAAAGATTAGGAGGAAGTCAAGCAGATGCCATAACTACAATAAAAGAAATTGCTGAAGGCTCAAGAAAAAATATAATTGCGTCTACTGAGGATGTTGAAAAATTATATTCGGTAAGTCAATTAATGGGACGTAGCGTTGAAGATATTGTTGATAAATTTACAGATGTTGGTGTTGGATTTACACAAGTTGGAAAACAACTTGAAAGTTCTGTAAAATATATACAAAGTGTTGGTGCTAATGTCGAGCAAGTTATGTCGACTGTTGTAATCAAAACCGATTCTCTTAATAGGTTTCAATTTGAAGGGGGTGTTCAAGGATTAACTAAAATGGCAGCTCAAGCATCTTTATTAAGATTTGATATGCAACAAACTTTTAATTTGGCGGATAAAGTATTGGACCCTGATAAAGCTGTTGAGGTTGCATCCGCATTTCAAAGAATGGGAGTATCTGTAGGTAATTTAGTGGACCCATTTCAATTAATGAATCAGTCAATTAATGACCCACAAGGATTACAAACCAGTTTAGCTGAAGTCGCAAAACAATTTACATATTTTGATGAAAAAACAAAAACTTTTAAAATAAATCCTGATGGTGTTTTAAAATTAAGACAATTAGGTCCTGAAATAGGGGTTAGTGCTGATGAAATGATGAAGTTAGGGTTGGCGGCAAAAGAAGTGGATACGATTTTTTCTCAAATAAAACCAAATATTGATATTCCCGAGGAAGATAAGACGTACTTATCAAGTATTGCTAAGATGGGTGAGGGAGGAGAGTACACAGTTTCTATGGATGGTAAGGATAGAAAAATTAGTGAATTAACAAAAGATGAAATAACAAATTTAATTGAAGTACAAAAAAAAGCGCCAAAAACATCAGAAGACATTTTAAGAAGTCAATTAAGTTTAACTACGTTAATTCAAGCAGATGTTAAATCATTAGTAGATAGTGTTTCTTATGGCGCAGCATCTACCAAAGTGGTTAGAAAAGAAAGTGAAGGACTATATAGAGCTATAAGTGCTATTGGAGGTGGATTATCAAAAGCGGGAGCTAAGCCCGAAATATCAAGAGATATGTTTGATAAACTTATTAATAGTACAGGTGGACTTATAAGCGAATTAAAAAGTGGTAAAACGTTTGGGGAGGCGATGACTAATTTTGGAAATAAATTGGAGATTCAAGGTGAAGAGGCTAAAGAAAAATTAAAAAGTGTTGTTAGAGAGTCATTAGGTAATATTGATGATAATTTTAGGCCTGATGCAAGTATGATAGAATCTATTGCTAATAAATTAATTTTAGAACCAAGTAAAAGGGTTGCAGGACTACCACAGAAAAAAACAACAGAAAATCAAAATGTTAATGTAAGTGGAGTAGTAACTTTTGACATTAAAGCACCAAATGCGATAACCCAACAAGAATTAAGTTCATATACCAATTCACCAGAATTTAAAGAATACGTAAAAAAATTAGTTGATAAACATTTTGAAGAAATGGCTCGTCTTAAAAAAGGACAATAAAAATATCAATATAATCTATTTATAAGAAACACTTTAGTAAATGGCAAACAGTCCGTTAGATTTCCCATCAACCCAAACATTTAGAAATCGTCTTAATGTTAGAAATTTAGTGCCATATGCCAAATCACCAACAAGATATACACCCCCGTTAAATTTTCCATATATACAATCAAACTATGCTGTTATAGATAGTCCTGATTCACTTATAGATACTCCTATATTAGCAAATAGACTTTATCCTTTAAATTTTTATGGTGCTAATGGAGGGTTTAATCAGTATGCGGACCCTAACATTTTATTGGGTACTCGTTCAGGTGCTGGTGAATATGGAGTTCAAAATGCGCATATTATAGATGAGGCGGCAGCACAAGCAAACGGACAAAACGGTTGGAAAGGATTAAATGCTTACGGTGATGGTTTAACATTAATTGATTCTGCAGAAGCGTTCTCAACTCTTGAGATAATGCAGATTAACCAAAGTAGACAAGGAAACGCTCAACCATACCCCACAACATTTCTTGCTTCTTTCTATAACCCTTTAAATATACTTTTATCCGATAATCCAAGAGGTAGTAACGGTAGTTTAAGTCAAGATTCTTTCTTGGCTAGATTAGGTGCAAAAACTTTAAGAAAAGAATTTCAAGATAGAATTGCAAGAGAGATTAGAAGACAAACTTTAGGTAGAGCAAACATTTTTAATGCTAATAGTGGTTCTGATATATTGGGAATGGTTACAGGTACAATACCTTTAATCGAACCTAACTATCAAATAACCGTACCCGCAAACCCTTTAACAGCCGCAGCTCAACTTGCGCTTAGTTTGGCGGGAAGTACATTACCATTATCATTAATACCTGGTTCTTATTTTGATGCATCAATTAATTCAGGACAACCAACAACAACACAACAGTTACAAAACGCATATTTAAATACTGCGGGACAATCAAGTATATTGGGTTCGGTATCTTCGTTATTAAGCAATCCAAAAACAGGTTCACAAATATTTTTGGATAATACAGGGGCAGGACAAAAATCAAGATTATTTAAAAATTTAGATTACAATAGATTTAAACCTGGTTATGATAGAGGAATCCTTAACAGATTAGGAGGTGCTATTGTAGGTACAACAACAAATAATAGTAATTACTATATTGGTTCAACTACATCAGAACCTTCAAGAGTATTATCACCAAGTAGGGATTTACCTGTAAATGAGTTTGGACAAGAACAACAAAGTGAAGTTTATGGTCCTGTAGAGATTGCAAAATTATATGAAGGTGAGACAAGTAAGAATATTAAATTAGGTTCTAATGGTCCAATATATAGCGATGGAGGTGGAATAGAGGGAGGTATGACTTGGGTATCACCAAAGTATAAAAATAATGCGGGTAAGAAAGTTGGGGTTGGAGGGGATGTTATAAAGGAAGATAATGATTTTAAAGAATCTTCATACGGACCAACAGAATCAACCACATTAAATTTTAAATCGGGGTCTATACTTGATGAAACACAAAGACTTATAAATAGTCAACCCGAAGGCGCTAAAAGATTACAACACGTAGGTAATGCGATAGACCAAGTTAGTAAAGTGTTTAATGATGGATATAGAGAATTAACAAAAGGTTCAAGAGTACTTGCGTATGTTGGTGATATAGGGTTAGAAAAAGGTGCAGAATATTGTAGAGTCTTCGCTAAAGACATACCATATCTTCAGTATAATGATTTACAAAAAACTGATGGTATGACCACCGAAGGAAGAAGATTTAGTTTTTCAGTTTTAGATAAGACGTATAATCTTAATATGTATCCAAACAAAAGAGAAGGGGGACAAGATTCTACCAATCTTGTTATGGGTGGTGTTAATGGTGAGTATGCTAAAAAATATATGTTCTCATTAGAGAACCTTGCTTGGAGAACCTCGAATAGACCGGGTTATACCGTGTCAGATTTACCTGTATGTGAAAGAGGACCTAATGGAGGTAGAGTAATGTGGTTTGCTCCGTATGGTTTGACATTTACCGAAGGCTCAAGCGCAAATTGGAAATCTACAGACTTTTTAGGTAGACCTGAACCTGTATATACGTATAATAATACAAGTAGAACTGGTAGTTTAACTTGGAAAATTGTTGTAGACCATCCATCAGTTTTAAACTTGGTTGTGAATAAAGTTTTAGCAAAAGAGACTAATAAAGCGAGAATTGATAGTATATTAGAATCATTTTTTGCAGGATGTAGAAAGTATGATTTATATGAACTTGCTAAAAAATATTATACTGTTAATCCTAATGATATATTTGAAATACAAAAAGAACTTGAATATAAAGATGTTTCTACTGAGAGAGTTGAATATATAAAAAAAGAAGTTACAACGGGTAAAGATGGTTCGACAGACATAACGTCAACAAAAACACAATTACCTGATTTACACGAATTTAAAGATACTGCAGTATATTTTGGTAATGATTATCCAAAGCCTGGTAATAACGCACAAAACTATACAATAGAATATAATAGGTACACAACACCAAGTAATGTTAGTTTATATACCAAGAATAATAGTAACACTGCAACTTTTTTTAGTAGTGTTATTACACCAAATTACCAAGCCATAGAAAAGTTAGCGATAGAAATAGATAAATTACTTTCTAATACTCAAAATACAGGTAAGATTACATTAACAATTGAAGGAAGTGCTTCAGCACCTGCAAGTACAACTTATAATAAATCTCTTTCAGAAAGAAGAATTAATTCATTAAAAACTTACTTCGCAGAAAACCCAAAAACTAAAACACACGTAGCAAGCAAAAGATTACTTTTTAACGAAATTGCTAGTGGAGAAATTGCGGAAGTTCAACAATTTTCTAATGGTTCTATGCAAGCGGGTGCGAAAGTTAATTGTAGTGATACTAAAACAGTAAATGGTGAAGATAGTGTTGGACCAAAAGATGTTTTTACAACAAATGCAATGGCTTGTAGACGAGCGGTAATAAAAAACATAGACACAACAACTCTATCTGCTCCCGATACACAAGTAACAACTAAAACTGAAAGTACATTAAAAACACAAACAGTTGATGTTGCACAAAATACAACCACCACAACACAAGTGCCGCAAGAAGTTACAAAAACAGTTATCAAAGACAACATAACTAAAAGAGTTTTAAGGGCATTACTAACGGAGTGTGATTATTTTGAAACAATTAAAGAAGAAACCCCTATGGTGTATGATAATTTAAGAGAAAAACTTAAATTTTTTAATCCTGCGTTCCATTCAACAACACCTGAAGGACTTAACTCAAGATTAACATTTTTACAACAGTGTATGAGGCCTGGAGATACAATACCTGTCGTACAAAAAGATGGACAACTTCAGTATAACAACGCAACAAATACTTCGTTTGGTGCACCACCTGTTCTTATTTTAAGAGTAGGTGATTTCTTCCATAGTAAAATAATACCCGATAATTTACAATTAACATACGAAAATTTAGATATTAATCCTGAAGGTATTGGTATTCAACCGATGATTGCAAATGTTACCTTAAGTTTTAAATTTGTTGGAGGACACGGACTTGCAGCTGCGGTTGATAAGTTACAGAATGCGTTAAGCTTTAATTATTATGCTAATACAGAAATGTATGATGATAGGTCTGATGTGACAGATACAAGTTATCAAGTTTTAGATAAAGAATTTTTAGATTATTTTAACATACAAGTACCACCACCAACAGTAAACTCGGTACCAAATATTAATGGCCAAACTAATAATCAAACAATAGGTGTTATCACTTCGGCAACAACAACAACGTCAGGAGAGACAGGACAAATAAATTACCAAGGGTATATGAATGGTTTTATTTTATCCACACAAACATACTTCACAAATGTATTAAATAAAAGTAAAGAAGTGTTTTCTCAATATAATAATGGAATTAGACAGTTTTGGGCTTCAGATAGAAACTATCAAAAAGGAACAACAAATATTAATAGGACTAAAGATGTTCCTTTATTTGGTAAACCTAAAGATATTGAGAAAAAAATTGATGGATTGTTTTCAGACTTTATAAGTGATATTAATAATGATAAAGAAGGTCTTATAATTTTCTTAAAAGGAACTCCTGACAACCCAAAAAATTTCTCAAGTAAAGTTATTAGGGCTTTAAAAGACAGTTACATAACTTATCTTAAAAGTAAAAAGTCAACATTTGAAAGTTCTTTAACACAAATAACTCAAAGTTTTTTAACAATACAACAAAATCTAATAAATAATGTTGCAAAAAATAACGTTGTTAACTTTGGACAACCTAATAATGTTTCAGGAACAGATGGTTTACAACAAAAAAATGGATTTGTTAAATTGTATGTAACAAGCGGAACCGCATTAACTGAACTTAGTAACGATAGTTTAAAAATATTTGATAGTATTAAAAACTTTAGAGATGATACTGAAAAAGTTGTTAGTTTTGATAAATATAACGGAAATTTAGTGTATAGTGCTTTACCAACAAATCAAATATTTTCAGTATTTTCTACTGACACAACATTTCAAAATGATTTATCATTCCAAAGAAGTTATTGTATTTTAAGTCAAGATATAATTGATGATGTGAAATATACAAAGTTCAAACAACAAATTCTTGGGTCTTTAATTACTAATACCGCATTATTTAGTAGTGGTCCTGACGCAACAGAATTACAAGCACAATTTGATGCCTATTGGAAAACTTCGGCGAAACCAAAATTTGTTGAAGAAAATACAATTACAACATCATTCTATAATGTGTTAGAAAAAACTACTTTAAAAAATTATTTAAATTATAAACCTTTTGATGGTGCGGAAACTAAAAAATATGAATTAACTTTTACAACAGAACAAGGACCTGCGGAGTTAGCGCTTAAAGATGAAAGAGAAAAACTTATAAAGGCTTTGGGTGTCTCCCAAAATGAATATAAAACTTTTGATAATTGGGCTGACATTACAACTGGAAGTCTTGTCATATGTAAAGTAAAATTAAACTAATGGCATTACAATATTATAATAGATATAGTGATTTTTTAATAAATGGGCAACAAACCGTTGTTCCTTTCGTGCAAATACCACAAAAAACAACCGACAAAGTTTACATTTATAAAGTAGGACAAAGTAGGTTAGACAAAATTTCCCAGGAATATTATGGGACACCTGTGTTTGGATGGTTAATATTACAGGCAAATCCACAATACGGAGGATTAGAAAACTTTATTCCTGATGGCAGTATATTGATTATCCCTTATCCTTTACTACCTTCTTTACAAGACTATAAAGGAGCATTAAATAACCATTTTTATTATTATGGCAGGTAAAATTCAAGGGGACAATAGTGGTAATATATTGGTAGAATATGACTACGATAACATTATACTTGTTGACCCAAACAAAACTATTAAGGATGGTAAAGTATCAGAAAGATTAGTTGACCACGAAAATTTGGTTATGTATGCTAATTTGGAGGCTGAACTATTACCAAGAACTAAGTTAGCAATTGGAAGTTCTCCTGATAATATCAGGACAGTCGCAATTGCAAAAATTAATTTTTTAAAACCAGGAACAAAAGATTTTCTCAGTACAGGGTATTACGATGAATTGACAGGTAAAGACACCACACAAGGTAAAGGTACGAACCAACAAAAAAGGGAATATATACCTCCTATGAACGGAGAGAAAGCTTATTATAAAATGAGCTCGATGGTCGGAGGAGAAGAAGGCTCAATAGATAATGGGTTATTAGGTATTACAAATATTAATATAAGAATATCGGCATCTTTTATACCTTCAGTTACAATAGATTTAGAAGACGCACAAGGAAGAGCCTTATTCCAACTTGGAGAAGACTCACCATATGCCGCATTTTTTCACTTACCATACCCACCATTTTATTTAACGTTAAAAGGATATTACGGACAAGCAATAAGATACCAACTTAATCTTGAAAAATTTAGTGCAAGTTTCAATTCTTTTAGTGGTAACTATCAAATTAAATTAGAATTCAAAGGATACAAGTTCAATATATTAAATGAAATTAATATGGGTCATTTGCTTGCGACCCCCCATATGTATTCATCAAGGTTTGACATATCAAATTCAAGTAATGGAGAACAATCATCAAACTCATTACAAACCGCGGCAACACAGCAAGGTACTAATATTCCAAATACATCAAATAGTAAGAAAACTATTGTAGAACAAATGTATGTTGAGAGAGGGTATCAAAAAATTATTGAAGTTTATAGTGAGTATAAAGCGATAGGTTTAATTGATGCTAATTTTCCGGAGTTGACTGTTCAACAACTTATGAATAAATTGGATATGTTTGAAAAAAACATAATTGATAACTATGAACCTAAAGTTAATGTTGTTGGATTAACAAATATTAGAAATTATAAGAAAAAATTAAAAGCGTTATATGATAGTGTTATCGGTGACTCACCTTCTTGGTTTTCTAAAAACTTAAACCCAAAACCATTTATTTTAAAAGAAACAGGACAAAAAATTTATGCTTTTAAAAACAATTTTGACCTAACAAAAAAACCAACAGCAAAAACAGAATTATCGGGAATTATTAAAGAATATAATGAAGTTTTAAATAGTAACCCAACACTTGGGGAAAACGGAACAACAAAAATTACAAATGGTATAAGTATTAACGCAATTACTGCAACAACAACTAAAGATGATATTGATTGGATAAAAACAACAACAGAACAAACAGGAATTATCTCTCCAACAACAATACAAGTTGAACAAGTAATAAATCAATACGATAAATTATTTAACGTTGGTTTATTTTCAAAAGTCGCAGCTCAAGTAACAGAAGCGTTTGTAGGACCTAAAGAACCTGGCCAAACATTTACAACTAAAGGAAACAAAAACACGGATACAACTGTTTTTGATGATGTGTTTTTTATTTTTGATGGTAAAAATAGATTTATAAGTACCGTACAAGAAATGGATGCGGAGGCGAGTAAAAAACTTTCAGAGTTAGAAGATACTGTTAGTAAAGATTTAGCAAAGAAAATAGAAGACCCTGCAACAGGATTGGGTTTTAAACCTACCGTTAGAAATATTATTGCAATTATTATGGCATCTGCAGAGGCGTTCATAAGACTTATGGATGACTGTCATACAAAGGCTTGGGATGTAAAATATGACCCGGTTAGAAAAAATGCAATTTTAACAAATGAGATTGGTTCGGACACTAAAAATATGGTTCAGTCAACATTTGTTAATCAATCCAACGATAGTAATTCACAAATACCCGTTTATCCTTGGCCTCAAGTATTTGTTGAACAAAATGATGACAATAAAAAAGGAAAGTATCAATTAAAATATCCGGGAGACCCCTCGATTGTTGATAAAACAAAAGGTTTTTTATATGATAAATGGCCTGAAGTAGAATTTGTTGAAGAATTTGTAAAAGGATTAACTCAAAAATTTACACCACCAAATACACCGGCACCCTCATCAATAGAACAATTTACAAACATATTAAATATAAATTCAATACAATTTCCTTTAGCGGATTTAACGTATCTTAATAAAGAAGAAGTTAAGTTTTTTTATGAAATATGGGAAAGACAATTTTTAACATCAAGATATGAGAATTTAGTTAGATTAGGAGGTAACAATTCCGAGTATAATGATTTATTAAATTTACTTGTGGATGTGGAGTATAAAAATGTTTTAAACAGTTTGGGTAAAAGTAATCCATCTTTAAATTTTAATTTGAAGAATTTTAATTTTACTTCTGCAAACTATATTGATTTTTTCAAACAAATAAAACCTACAAACGTAAGTGAATCCTATATAAATTTTACTAAAGATAAATTTATAACTTCATACATACAAAATATAACTAATAGTTCCTTTTCAATTTCAAGTTTAACAGATTTAGGAAAAACACCAACAACCCAATTAGATGACAAAAAACTACAACAAATAGTTAAATCAACAAAAACTAATGAACCAAATATAATGGATTTATATCCATTTACTGTATCTGCTTGGTGTGATACGAACCTAGTTGATAGAAGCGTTAGTACGGGTAATTTAGTCTACAATACAACAAATTCTTTATTCATATTCAAACAAAGAAATGTTATTTCCAATTTTACTGAATTAACAGATTATTCTAAAAATAGACCTGTGACTAATTTTTCTTTTGATAAAGTTTCCAATCCATTATCACAAAGTCAATTTTATTCGTCGACAAACCAAACAGTTTTTTTACCGACATTTTATAATAATAGAGTACCTAAAGATTTTATACCGACAGAAGGATATTGTAATTTTAGTGTTCCAACATCACAGTTACCTGTTAAAACAACTACATCAATTTTAAACACTCCTTACTTTATAAATTCAATATTGTACGGTGTTAGTAAGTGGAACGGTGGTCAAAAAACAGAGACTTACGCGACTGCCGCATATCTTTTTATAAATTCATTACCTTTAACTTCGTTAAGAGAAAAATATAAAACAAACGGTACTAACTTAAACCAACTTGATTATATTTTTGCAACTCTAAAAAAATTCGGAGGAATCCATAAATTACCATACGCTTGGATTTTAAAGTTAGGTTCAATATGGTATAGATATAAAAAATATAAAACAAACGGTACGGATATTTTAAGTAGTGTTTGGGGTAATACAAATTATATTAATAATTTTGACCCCATAACCGCAAATCCAAACAAAGCTTACACATTAGATTTTAATGGATTAACAGGAAAAACAATACAACTTGAAAGTATCAACACAACAAGCATTTCAGTTCAGGCTGGGTTTTATCCAAAACTTATAAATGATTTCAATATTTTTTATAAAGGAAATACATTATATACGACATATAGTGATAGTGAAATTCAAAAAACTATTGATAATGGTTTAAAACTATATAATTTCACACAGTCAAATTTAAACTTAACACAAAATTCATTACCTCTTATATATACAACTTGGTCTGTTCTATTACCAACAGATGATAGTACAGGTTATTATTTCATACCATCATTTGGTGGAAATCAAAACCAAATTGTTAACTCATTAACAAGTAATGGTGTTGTTGTAGGAAATCATACCGTAAATGGTAATCCATTTGTTTATAATGGCTCAACAAGATTACTTTGGGCGTCATCAAACTATGGGTATTTTGATACAAGTCAAATTGTAAAACCTGATGAGGAATCTTATTTAAATAATATTACAGGATTAGGAAATGACTTATCACCTTTCGGATTACTTAATCAAAACAATTATTCAAAAATTGAAGAACTTTTTTCTGTTTTTAATAAAGATATTTTAGATTCTTTTGAGAAAGAATTTATAGAATTTTCAAACCCCGCCGATAATATAAAAGTTACATCAACATCCACAACTTACGACCAATCTTTAGGTGACCCAAATATTAATTTTAAAAACTTCCAATTATTATTTAGAAGTTTGATGTTTATAAATTCACCAAAACAAAGTGATACTAATGATACTTATTTTTCAAGTTCAATTGCGTCTCAACTTAATAATTTTTCTTTAATAATAAAAAACTTTTTACAGTATGATGTTATTTTTAGATATGGTAATCCTTCAGACTATAATAGATATATTTTTGATTCTTTTTTACAACATAATTTAAGTTTAACAAACATACAAACAACGACTAATAGAATTACGGGAGACACATTAAATAATATTTTTGCAGAAAAGTTTGGACCATATGTTGCAGGAACCTTACCGTCATCAAACGGAACCATAACGTTGAATCAATCAAAAGCCGCTCATTCAAATGAATGGTTGGATTTAGAACTGTATGTTGGATTCTCAACAATATCACAGTTGGTGTATGATAATAATGGTTCATATATAACTGATTTCTTTATAGATAATAATATTGCTTTTACTTCAAGTAATATTAAAAATCTGGCAACAATAATAAAAATGTATGCGACACAAAAATTAAATAACTCAAGGATAACCCCAAAAGAATTTAATACAAAAATTAATGATTATTTAGGTTTATGTAGTAAATTACAAAACGATACATTAGATGCAATATTAGGTAAATTAAGAAAAGATTTACCTGATTACCAAGAAGTACAAGAAAAAACAATTGACTCTCAAGTTTCAGGACAACAATCAAAAGTTGATTTATATGAAAACTTTAAAGCATTAAACGATAAATGGATTGCAGGTGGGGATTATAAGACAACCACATATTATGAAGATGTTTTATTTTTAGATAGAGCGTCAAGAAATATTGGAGACACCATATTCTTAGATATTTTTTCGCTTAAAGAAGTGTTAAATGAAAAATCAATAAACGCCACTATGTCAGTTCATACATTTATAAGTGGGTTATTGATTAGAAATAACTTTACAGTAATGAACCTTCCTGCGTATGTTAATTTTTATAATGTTAGAAATATTGATGGAGTACCAACACCTAAAGCCGACGGCTCAAACGAATTTGCGGATAATATGTGGGGAACATTTTTGAATGTTGATTATAGAGATTCAGGACCAAAGATGGTGTGTTTTTATGTTGGTAAGCCATCAAGTTATCAAGATATGGATAAGAGTAAAAATTTCTTATTTAGGTCTGATGCATTCCAAATTGAAAGAAACGATAACCCATTAGTTGAAGACCAAAACGGGAAAAAAGACCATTTATTTTCTAACAAGTGTGTTGGTTTTAATGTTGATATTGGTATTAGAAATCAAAACGTATTCAACTCGTTTACTGTTTCTCAAGATAATGGGAAGGCAACCGCAGAATCAATAGACACACTTCTTAATATGGTTAATCAAGCCACAGGTAGAGATACCGCAACACAAAACGTTAGTCTTTGGAATTACTATAATAATAGGAGTTATGGATGTCAAGTAGTTTCTTTAGGAAACGCGTTGATACAACCCACTATGTATTTTAATTTACGACACGTTCCTATGTTTAATGGGCCTTACTTTATAACAGATGTAAGTCACGTAATATCTCCTGGTAATTTTCAAACAACGTTCACAGGAACTAGACAGGCCATATTCGATTATCCTGCGTTAGATAGTTTTTTACAAAGTATCAACAGAAATCTTTTAACAAAAATAGAACAGGCGATAACACAAAAATCTAGCGATACTGTAAACACAGGAACCGACGAGATTTCAAAATCAAAGTATGTTCAAAAAAATTCTGATATTACAAAATCAACGCCAAACAGTTGTGTAAATGTTTTAAACCCAGCATATCAAACTGCAGGATTTACTTCTATAGCGGCTGTCGAAACAAATATTAATGCTCAAGATTTGGCAAATCTAATAAAACAATATACAACTGATTTAAATTTACAAGCATATATCTTTACAATTTGTTATACAAAAACATTTAAGTCCAAAGCGTTCAGAACTTTTGGACATAATTTTGGACTTGTATCTTTGGAAAACGATTTTTCACCTTTTGTATTTAGTACCAAAAATTATTCTTGTTTAAATATTCCTGTTGTCGGAGGGTCATATTCCGTTCCTATGGCCAATTTTGAGACACCGAATCAATTTATATTATTTATGATTTCAAGATTACAAAATAATTTGGGTAGAATTGCAAAGATAGGTTTATTTAAATATTACAATTGTTATTGGCCGAAAACTTCAATATCTGAAGATGAATTAAATAAAAATGTGAATACGGCACCATATCCTGACATTAGAAAAAGATTAGAAAACGGATTAGCGGTTGCTAATGCAAATGGTATATCTGTTAATTTAACTAATTTAGCAACAATTATGGATGGTACGGGATAATTATGTGATAAGTGAGATATTTATAAATAAAATATATTATGGACTTAACATCAAAATTGAATAACTATCTCGGTAAACAGGGACAGTATTCTGAACAAAGTTTAGGAAACGGCACTAAAGAAGTTTGTGATTTAGAAACTGGCGACTGTTATGTTGTTAGAGAAAAGGACGGACTTATTGAAAGAGCTGGACACCAAACAACAGTAAATAGACAAGTAAAAGTAGAAACCGCAAGAGGTATAAAACAATTATTAAACGGATAATTAAAATGGCAATAGATAAGAAAATTCTTAGTGAAATAGAAAGATATAAAAGTATTAATAAATATATTATGGAGCAAGATGCTCCTCCACCTCCACCCCCACCACCCGGAGGAGATTTAGGGGCGGTGCCACCACCGGCCCCTGAAGCGGGAGCAACACCCCCACCAGCCGCAGGTGCAGAACCAACACCAATTGATGTTGAGGCGGATGACGAGGTTGAAAAAATTGATGAGAAAGGTAAATCAGAAGAAAATAAAGAGGACTCTGAAGAACTTGACGTAACGGATTTAGTTAAGTCTCAAGAAAATATTGAAACAAAACAAGAAGAGTATTTTAATAATTTATTTTCACAACTTTCAAATCTTGAAGGTAAACTTAAAGAGATGGATGGTGTTATGGCAAAATTAAATTCCCTTGAAAACAAAATTGAAAAATATAGAGAAAAAACTCCACAAGAAAAATTGGATTTAAGAAAATATGATTCATATCCTTTTAACCAAAAACTTTCTGATTTCTTTAACGACAAACAAGATGAATTTGAAAAAACAGGAAAAACAGATTATGTTTTAACTACAGATGATGTTACAGATATATCGGATAGTGAGATTAAAGATACTTTCCTACCAACGGATGAAAAAGATTTTGAAAAAATGTAATTAAGAAAGGGAGTCAAAAAAGACTCCCTTTCTTAATTTGACTTATTCCCAAGTGATTACTATTATTGTAATATAAATTAAACAATTAAAATTAAACAACTATGATGAGTTCACTCGACGCCGTATTGGCACAGTATGAGAAATCAACACAAGGGGGCGGGGCCCAAAGCAAAATGTCGCAAGACGAAAGAATGAAAAAGTATTTCGCTTTATTATTGAACGACAAAGAAAAATCAGGACAAAGAAGAATTAGAATCCTACCAACACCCGACGGTTCTTCACCATTTAAAGAAGCTTGGTACCACGAAATCCAAGTTGGAGGACAATGGCAAAAATTCTTTGACCCAGGAAAGAACGACAACGAACGTTCACCATTAAATGAGGTTTACGAAGAATTAATGTCTACAGGTAAAGATTCTGATAAAGAACTTGCCAAACAATACAAGTCTCGTAAATTCTATATTGTTAAAGTTATAGACAGAGACAGAGAAGAAGACGGACCAAAGTTTTGGAGATTCAAACACAACTATAAGAATGATGGTATCCTTGATAAAATCATTCCTATTTGGAAGAACAAAGGTGATGTAACTGATGCTGAAAAAGGACGTGATTTGATTATTGAATTGGCAAAATCAAAAACAGGTAAAGGTAAAGAATACACTTCCGTTTCAACCATTATGTATGATGACGTTCAACCACTTTCGGAGGACAAAGACCAAATGAAAGAGTGGATGAGTGACGAATTAACTTGGAGAGATGTTTATTCTAAAAAACCTGTTGAGTATTTGGAAGCAATCGCTCAAGGAAAAACTCCAAAATGGGATACTGAAAAAGGTGGATACGTTTATGGAGATAGCGAAGAATCAACCACAACAATTGGTGGAAGTTCAAAATCTAAATCTTACTCTGACCCACAAATGGATGCTGATGTTGATTCAGACTTACCATTCTAAAGATTTGTTGTTAGATATTTATTCTTATGAATAAACAACTAACAATAGTAATACCTTGTAAAAATGAGAGTTCTCTTATAATTGAGACTCTCATTTTTATTTTAGGACAAACCGAAAAATTTAAAATAATTGTTGCGGACTCATCTACCGATAAAGAAAGTATTGATTTACTTAAAAAGTTTCAAAAAAAATATAAAGAACAAATAAAGATAATTGGTGGAGGATTACCATCTGTTGCGAGGAACAAAGGAGCGGAGTTAGTTGATACTCCTTATGTGTTATTTTTGGATGCGGATATTCACATTAAACAAGATGATTTAATTGTTAAATGTTTGAATGAAATGATTGTAGGAAGGTATGATTTGTTAACCTGTAAGTTTAAGACATTAGATGGTAAATTTGATTGGATTTACAAAATATTTAATGTTGTGCAATGGGTTAGTTCAAAGACAACACCATTTGCGTTGGGTGGGTTTATGTTGTTTAAAACTGAAACATTTAACAAATTAAAAGGATTTAATAATGAGGATAAAATTGCCGAGGACTATCATCTTAGTTCTAAAATTGCTCCGAGTAAATTTAGAGTGGAGAATCTTTTTGTTTATACTCCTTCTAGAAGATTTGAGAAGAAGGGTGTTTACTGGATGATTAAATTATTAATAATTTGTTGGTGGAATAGAAATAACGATAATTTTTATAAAAAGTCATACGGATATTGGGATTAATTTTTATTTTATGGCATACGTATATAGACATATTAGATTGGATAATAATGAACCTTTTTATATTGGAATTGGAAGTGACAACGATTATAAAAGGGCATATAAAAAAACACAAAGAACTAAACATTGGAAAAGTGTGAGTGATAAGGGATATGAGGTTGAGATTTTAATTGATGGTTTAACTTGGGAAGAGGCGTGTGAGAAAGAAAAAGAATTCATTCTTTTATATGGTAGAAAAGATTTAGGTACGGGTAATTTAGTTAATTTAACTGAAGGGGGTGAAGGAACTGTAGGAAGAGTGGTAACTAATAAAACTAGAAAAATTCTTAAAGAAATATTTACAGGAAGAAAAAGACCTGACTTAAAAGGTAAAAAAAGAGTTATATCCGAAGAGCAAAAACAAAAAACATCAAATACATTAAAAGGGAGAAAACTCTCAGAACAAACTAAAGACAAAATGAGAGGGTTTAAAAGATTACCAATGTCGGAAGAAACAAAAAGAAAGATAAGTGAATATAGAAAAGGTAAATCTAACGGGCAAACAGGGTTAAAACGTTCGGAAGAAACTCGGATAAAAATGAGTGAATCACAAAAAATGCAAATCGCACAAAAAAAAACTAAAAAAAAATAATTCATAGTTTTTAAACAAGATTTTAATTATTGAATATGAAAAAAAAAGTAGATATTAATTTTGAGTTTATTGTTGTATCAACTGCAGCAACACTAATAATCCTTACAAAACTAATTTGTGGGATATGAAATATAAAGCAATAATTGTTTCTGACTTACATCTTGGAACAAAGGACTCAAAAGCCAAAGAGTTTATTGAGTTTATTGATTCTCACCCCACTAATTTATTAATATTAAATGGCGATATTGTTGATGGTTGGGCACTTAAGCGTGGCTCCAAGTGGAAGAAACCACACACAAAAGTTATTACAAAACTTTTGAAGTTATCAAAAAAAACAAAGATTATATGGATTAGGGGAAACCACGATGAATTCTTAACCGATTTTATGGATATTGATTTGGGGAAGATTGAGGTTAGGGAAGATTATATTATTGATGTTTATGATAATACAACAGATGATTTTTTTGTTAAAAAGAGTTATTACGTTTTTCACGGGGATAAGATAGATGTGTTCATAACCAAATATAGGTGGTTGGCAAAGATTGGTTCGGTTGGATATGATATGGCGTTATGGTTAAACAGGTGGTATAATAGATATAGAACGTGGAGGAAATTACCATATAAGTCAATATCACAAGAAATTAAAAATGGGGTTAAAACTGCGACAAACTTTATAAATGATTTTGAATCCGAAGCCGTAAAAATGGCTCACAAAAAAGGATGTTATGGTGTTATCTGTGGACACATACACCAACCTTCAAACACGATGACTGACGATGGTCATTATCTAAATTCTGGTGATTGGGTTGAAAATAGAACCGCAATACTATTGGACAATTCAAATAATTTTACTATATTTAGAATGTAAAATAGTAAAATTTATGGCAGGAATTAAGAAAAAAGATATTGGTGGAATTGGGAACATAAAAGATAAGTTCTCAACCAAAACAAAATATAAAGAAACAAACTACTACAATTGTGGTGAAGCGTTTCACAACGCTTGTGGAATACCAGGTCCTGTAATGGGTGGTATCAATATGTTCTTGGGACATAGTAATAGTAGTAAAACAACGGCTATGATACTTGCGGCTGCAGATGCTCAAAAGAAAGGACATCTACCTGTGTTTATTATTACCGAAAAGAAATGGAGTTGGGACCACGCAGTTGAGTTAGGATTACAAGCAACAAAGAATGAGAACGGAGAGTGGGATGGTGATTTTATCTTTAATGATTCGTTTGATTATATTGAGCAAGTAACAGAATTTATAAATAATGTGTTGGATGCTCAAGAAAAAGGCGAGGTTCCGTATAACTTACTATTCTTATGGGATTCGGTTGGTTCTATCCCATGTAAAATGACATTTGACGGTAAGGGTGGCAAACAACATAATGCGGCAACATTAGCGGACAAGATTGGTATGGGAATTCACTCAAGAATAACCAAATCCAAAAAAGACGATTACCCTTATTATAATACTATGGTTGTGGTCAATCAGCCTTGGGTTGAGTTACCTGACAATCCTTTTGGACAACCAACAATAAAAAGCAAGGGAGGAGAGGCAATTTGGTTAGCATCATCTTTAGTGTTTTTATTTGGTAATCAAAAGAATGCAGGTATCAATCATATTACCGCGACTAAAAACGGTAGAACAGTTTCTTATGCGGTAAGAACAAAAGTGTCTATTCTTAAAAATCACGTAAATGGACTTGGTTATAAGGACGGTAAAGTAATTGCAGTACACAATGGGTATATTCAAGATACTAAAGAAGATTTGGAAAAATATAAAAAGGATTATTCACAATATTGGAACGCGATATTATCTGGTGATGGTGATATAAATCTTGAAGAATCTGAAGAAGTAGAAATTACAGAATAAAAAAACTTGTGAATAATCACACTTTTCATAATTATTCAGATATTTATTATATATGGGACGAGTATTAAAAAAAGAAGAAGAAAAAAAAACAAAAGTATCGGTTGCCTTGGAACCTGAACTATTAAATTATTATAGAAATCTTCATATAAATTTATCATCCCTTGTAAATAAATTACTTAAAGATTATAGAGAAAATGGAAACAAAAGTTTGTAGTAAATGTAAAGAAGAAAAAGAATTGTGCGAGTTTAATAAAATGTCTAAAGTTAAGTGTGGTGTTAGAAGTTATTGTAGGGAGTGCCAAAGAGTAGAAAGTAAAAAATATAAATCACAAAACAAAGAAAAGATTAAAGAATACAATCATAAATGGAACTCTGAAAATAAAAAATATTATCAAGATTATAGGAAAGTATGGGAAGTGGAGAACTATGAAAAAGTATTGGCGAAAAGAAAAAGATTTTGGGATAATAATCCGGGTTACATAAATGAATATTTAAAAAATAGAAGAAGAGAGGATATTTTATTTGCTTTGCTTGAAAAAATGAGACATTCTGTTAATAGATATTTAAAGTATAAATCAAAAAGAACCTCTGAAATAGTTGGTTGTACACCACAAGAATTAAAGGAACATTTGGAGAAACAATTTGCTTCGGGAATGAGTTGGGAAAACAGAGCAGAATGGCATATAGACCACATTATTCCATTATCGTCCGCAAAGACAGAAGAAGAACTTTACAAACTATGTCATTACACAAATCTCCAACCATTATGGGCTGAGGAAAACCTGAAGAAAAGTAACAAGATATTAAATTAAAAATTAAAAATTAACCCCTCCCATTAAAGAGGGGTTTTTTATTTGACTTAACACTCGTTAACAATTATACTTAACAAGTTAACAATATTTTATCACCTCACAAATAGATAAGTGAAAACACTTTTAATTGACGGTAGATTGCAACTTAATAGGTTTTATATCCTCTAAATTTAAACGTGCATCAAACCATTTTTTAATAAGTTGTTGAGTTTCATCATAATCTGATGAAAACATATTGGAAATATCACCCCAAATTGTAAAATTAACTAACAAAAATTTTGATTTTTCTAATTCTAATAGTACCTTACCATCTTTTATCCAAAATCTGGAATCGGGATAATCTTCTGATTCAATCTCGTGCATTCCATCAAATAAGTAATCCAAATACTTAAACTGAACTTTTCTTAATTGATTCTCCGTTATTAAAATCTTCATAACATATAAATATTAATATTATATATATTAATACTTTTTTTTGTATTAAATTAATACAAACCTAAAAAATAAACTTGTTAAGTTAAATATTTTATGTATTTTTGTATTCTAAATCAATAAAACTTAAATAAAATGGAAAACAAGACACCAATAGAAAAATCACAAGAATTAGTTAGTAAATATAGAATGTACACTGAATTTAGTTCTGTTCATGCATCTACACAATGTGCTTTAATAGCAGTAACTGAAATAATTAAAGTTTTGGAAGAAGTATGTGATGATAGAGGATATGACCCTTTTGAAGCACCATTAGGTCATTTAAAGTATTATAAAGAAGTAAAACAAGAATTATTAAAAGATGAAATATCAAAGGTAAATAAAGAAAGTGATGAATGTTATTTTGAACCAACATCCAACATAAGTAGTGCTACTATTTGCAAACATTGTGGTAGAGAAAAATATTTACATAAACTTTAAAACTTAAATAAAATGGAAAACAAACTAATTGCAAAAGGTATAACAACAGACCTTAACTCTTTCATCTTTAGTATTAAAGATGAACCTATTATAGTAATAACTGAAGAAGGGTTTAAATACAAAGGAGAATTGATTGAAGATGGTGGTGAAATCTATGAACTATTTAAAGAATTTCTTATCCAATCTAAAAAAGATAAATTATGCCAACAAAACAATACACAATAACCATCTTGAATGGTTTGTTACAAGGAAAAGAAATCATTAAATACTCTACTTATGATGTAGATAATACAATAGAATGCCTTAAAGAAATAGGATATTCAGTATCAGTAAAAGAACAATCATTAATTTAAAACTCAAATAAAATGAATGCAATAAACTTCATAAAAGAACAACTTAGCAAGAATAACGATATTAGGTGGAGAGGTACTGATATTGATGTAATATTAGAACAAGCAGAACAAATTTTAGAAAAACAAATGATTAGTATAATTGATGAAGTATCACCAAATTGGTACAAGTGTTACACTCAAGAAGATAAAAAAGAACACTTATCAAAAATAATCTCAAAATTTAAATAAAATGGAAAACATGACATCAATAGAATGGTTATGGGAACAGATAGATGGTATTATACCATATCAAGATATTAAAACATCACAACTTTTTAATGGTGTGCTTGAACAAGCAAAAGAAATACACAAGCAAGAGATAATAGATGCTTATGAGCAAGGTAGTGATGATGAAATTGTTGCCTATGATGGCACAAGAAAATATAAACATGGTTTATACTACTATCAAGAAACATTTGTAAGTAAGGGAAAATTAAAAGAATTATACCCTGATGCTTTTAGTATATTGGGTGAAGTACTTTATAAAAAATGTCAGTTTGAACCAACAACCAACACAAGTAGTGCAACCATTTGTAAACATTGTGGTAGAGATAAATTTTTACATACAACCTAAAAACAATTAATTATGGAACAAAATCAAACAAAAATAGTAGATGAGCAAAACTATGAAAATTATGACCCATCAGCAGAACTTACTGACTATTCCTACATTGAAAAAAATAAAAAATTAATTTGGTTATTATCCAAGTATGAAATTGCTTCTGATAGATATATGGATGCAGAAAAATTTATACTTGAAATTGCTGAAATGAAATGGTATCAAAGAATATTTATTTTTAATAAAATAATGAACTTTTTAAATAGTAGAAAAGAAATCTAAACAATCACTAAAAAGTTAAATAAAATGAAACAACCAACACCAATAGAATGGTTACAAGAACTATATAAAGTAACGGGAGCATTAAAAGAATCAGATTTTGATTATGCAAATAATTGGACTAAAGAACACACCTATACAGAAAAGCAAGTGTTAGAAATTATTAAACTGTCAAGACAAACAAAAGAAGTAGAGAATATTAGATTTCCTATACCTAAATACACTGAACAAGAAATTATTGATACAATTAACAAGTAAAACTTAAATAGTATTCCCACAAGTCCCTGAAGTAATTCAAACTTGTGGGTTAATACTAAACAATAAACCTAAAAAAGATTAATTATGACATCAATAGAATGGTTAATAGACCAACTGATACCTGAAAATCAACACGAGGGAATAATGGATATTATAGAAGATGCTAAGGAAAGGCACAAGCAAGAGATACTAGATGCTTATAACAAATCTTTTGAATTAAGAGATAAGCCATATTCAACAGCAGATAAATACTATCAAGAAACATTTGTAAGCAAGGGAATTGATGACCATATTTCTGACATCAGCAAAATGGTAGAAGTTCCCCAACAAGAAACTCTATATACAGAGGAACAAGTTAGTAGAGCAATAGCATTATACTTAGAAGGTCATTCATTTAGTGAAATTATTCAATTACTTAAACAACCTAAAAAAGATTAATTATGACAGACAGAGAATTATCACTATTTCTAAGATGGCTACTTAAACATTACTCCACCACTACTATTGATGGTATGTTTGGATATGTAGATTCTATGGGTAGAGAAGTAGATATAGAAACAATTATTAACCATTACAAATCAGAAACAATTTAAAACTTAAATAAAATGCCAACAAAACAATACACAATAACCATCTTGAATGGTTCATTACAAGGAAAGCAATACATTAAATATTCTACTTATGAAGTAGAAGGTATGTTAGAATACCTTGAACAAATGGGATATTCAGCATCAATAAAAGAAGAATCAATCACTTAAACAACATAAAAAATAAATAAAATGAATGCAATAAACTTCATAAAAGAACAACTTAGCAAGAATAACGATATTAGGTGGAGAGGTACTGATATTGATGTAATATTAGAACAAGCAGAACAAATTTTAGAAAAACAAATGATTAGTATAATTGATGAAGTATCACCAAATTGGTATAAATGTTATACTGAACAAGATAAAAAAG
>Ga0209188_1000236_pt1 | contig 60803 bp, 47 predicted proteins | sample C_130625_EF_Meta_FD_187307 | JGI IMG/M metagenome (GOLD analysis project Ga0209188, IMG submission 187307) | Freshwater microbial communities from Lake Croche, Canada to study carbon cycling - C_130625_EF_MetaG (SPAdes) (version 2) | ecosystem: Environmental > Aquatic > Freshwater > Lake...
ATATACTACTAGGAGGTAATTTTTATGAGAGTAAACCTGAGGTAGGTATCTATGATGCAAGTTATGGTTTACTCCTAAAAGGGGACGGCAAAGGTAATTTTGCCAAAGTGCCAGAAAAGCAAAGTGGTATAGTTATCAAAGGGGCTGTAAGAGGTATTTTAGGAATCAAAGTTGGCAAAAAAAATGTATTTTTAGTAACAAAAAATAATGAAGCTCCGGCATTCATTATTCAAAATTAAAATAGGCCAAAACCTTTAAATCTCCCAGCATGAAATATTTTATCAGTAGTTTATTTCTATTTTTTTGCTTGTTCTCTATGGCACAAAAATCTAGTTCCAACTTTACTTCAATTTTTAATGGTAAAAATTTAAATGGCTGGCATTCTTTTTTAAAAACCAAGGGAGTGAATTACGATCCTGAAGCAGTCTTTAAAGTTGAGCATAATATGTTACATATTTCAGGAAAAGAGTTTGGCTATATCATGACTGATAAAGTCTACGAAAATTTTGATATGATGGTAGAATTTAAATGGGGAACTAAAAAATTTCCACCCAGAGATGCCGATACCACCAAGAGAGACAATGGTATTTTATTTGCCATACCACCAACAACCGTTGATAAAGTTTGGCCAGGGGGCGTAGAATGTCAAATTCAAGAAAGAGATTTAGGTGATATCTGGTTAATTGACAACGCTACGGTAGAAATAGACGGGAAACGCACACCGCCTTCAGATTATTATAGAGTCATCAAAAAAGCCAACGGAGAATTTCCTACTGGCCAATGGAATAAAGTAGAAATTATTGTAAACAAAGGCAATATTACCTATTTCGTTAACGGTGTCAAAGTGAATGAAGCCAAAAATCCAAACCGCAAAAATGGTAAGATTTTAGTACAATCAGAAGGGGCTGAAATTTTCTATCGCAGCATAAAAATCAAAGAATTATAAAAATTTAAAATAAAAAGAGATGGAAGCAAATAAAAATAATTCAACCAATTTAAATACAACCGCGAAGGATAAAAATACCTACGATGCAATTGTTATTGGTTCAGGAATTAGTGGTGGCTGGGCTGCCAAGGAATTAACCGAGAAAGGGTTAAAAGTATTGATGTTGGAAAGAGGGCGTAATTACGAGCATATCAAAGATTACAAAACTGCCAACAAAGATCCTTGGGAATTTGAGCACCGTGGCACTGCAACTGCACAATATAAAAAAGACAATCCTGTCATTTCAAAAGATTGGGCAATGTACGGTACGGCTGCAAAGGAACAGTATCAAGATTTATGGGTCAATGAAAAAGAATGCCCTTATGTTCAGGAAAAACCATTCGCCTGGTGGAGAAGTTATAAATTAGGTGGAAGGTCTACTTTATGGGGACGACAATCCTATCGATTAAGTGATATTGATTTTGAAGCCAATGCAAAAGAGGGTGTAGGTGTGGATTGGCCAATCAGGTATAAGGATATTGAAGCATGGTATACCTATGTTGAAAAATTTGCAGGAATTAGTGGTTCCATGGAGGGATTACCTCATTTGCCAGATGGACATTTTCAACCAGCCATGGAATTGAATTTTGTAGAGAAAGATGTAGCTAGCAGAATCAAGAGTCATTATAAAAATAATAGACACATGATAATTGGACGTACTGCTAATTTAACAGAAAATCTTCCAGGCCGAACAGCATGTCAATATAGAAACAGATGTATGGAAGGTTGTCCATTTGGTGGTTATTTTAGTACACAATCTTCTACCCTGCCTGCGGCCACCGCGACAGGTAATTTAACAGTGCGACCTTGGAGTATTGTTACTAAAATCAACTATGATAAAAACACTAAAAAAGCAACAGGAGTAGAAGTATTAGATGGAGAGACCAACATGACTTATACTTTTAATGCAAAAATTGTTTTCTTAAATGCATCTTCTTTAAATAGTGCTTGGGTTTTGATGAATTCAGCAACTGATGTTTGGGAAAACGGACTAGGAAGTTCAAGTGGTGAGCTAGGACACAATATCATGGATCATCATTATATGCTAGGCGCCCAAGGAACCATTGAGGGTTTTGAAGATAAATACTATTATGGCCGTAGAGCAAATGGTTTTTATATTACCAGGTTCGCTAATTTATATGGAGATAAAAGAGATTTCTTAAGAGGCTATGGTTTTCAAGGGGCTGCAAGTAGGCAAGGATGGAGCAGAGAAGTAGCTGAATTAAATATCGGAGGTGATTTTAAAGAAGCGCTAACAGAGCCAGGTGCCTGGAGCATAGGTGCCACTGGTTTTGGTGAAATTCTTCCTTATCATGACAACAAAATTACTTTAAGTAAAACTGTAAAGGATAAATGGGGTTTGCCGGTATTGGTGATGGACGCCGAGCTTAAGGAGAATGAATTAAAAATGCGTAAAGACATTTTGAAAGAATTGGTAGCAATGTTTGAAGTAGCAGGAGTAAAAAATATTACTACTTGGGACAGTAAAGAATATGCCATAGGTCAAGGGATCCACGAAATGGGTACTGCTAGAATGGGACTTGATCCTAAAACTTCTGTATTGAATGGCAACAATCAGGTATGGGATGCACTCAATGTATTTGTAACTGATGGAGCTTGTATGACATCCAGTGCTTGCCAAAATCCATCCTTAACATATATGGCACTTACGGCAAGAGCAGTTGACTTTGCGGTAACGGAGTTGAAAAAAGGAAATTTATAATAGTGTTGTGAATACAACTAAGCCAATAACTATAACTACAAAGGGGTATATACATTCACTCTTTGTAGTTGTAGTTACTGGCTTCTTTTTTGCTTGCAATACAAAGCCTTCTACCTTATTTACATCTATCTCCGAAAGTCAATCAGGCATTCATTTTCAAAACATTGTCAATGACACTGATTCGCTCAATATTTTAGATTATTTGTATTACTACAATGGTGGCGGGGTAGCCTTAGGTGACTTTAACAATGATGGGCTAGTTGATATTTACTTTACTTCCAATCAAGCATCTAATAAGTTATATTTAAATAAAGGCAATTTTAAATTTGAAGATATTACTACTGCTGCAGGAGTAGGCGGAACTGGAAATTGGAAAACAGGAGTTACTTTGGTAGATATTAATAATGATGGTCTATTAGATATTTATGTATCAGAAGTTGGTGCCTATAAAAGTTTTACAGGTCGCAATGAATTGTTTATCAATAAAGGAGAAATTACCTTACCCAATGGAGCAAAGAGGCTGCAGTTTTCAGAGCAGGCGCATGAATATGGCATAGACGTGTTAGGTTTTAATACACAAGCTGTATTTTTTGATTATGATCACGACCATGACCTAGATTTATTTATAGTCAATCATTCAGTACATTCTAATCGCAGCTATGGTAATGCATCTATACGAAATACAGTAGATGAGGCTAGTGGGGACAAGCTTTTTAGAAATGACAGCAAAGTCAAGCAGCCTAAGTTTACAGAAGTAACTAGACAAGCAGGTATTTATAGCAGTACAATAGGCTATGGTTTGAATGTGGCAGTGGCAGATGTGAACAATGATGGATGGGATGATATTTATGTTTCCAATGACTTTCATGAAAACGATTATTATTACATCAATAATAAAAATGGAAGTTTCTCTGAAATAAATAAACAAGCTTTTGGACATGAAAGCCGTTTTTCGATGGGCAGTGCGATTGAGGATATGAATAATGATGGATGGTTAGATATTATCACCTTAGACATGTTGGCCCCAGATGAGAAAACCATCAAGTCAAGTTTTTCTGATGATCCATTAGATATTTATAATTTTAAATTAACCTACGGCTATCATCATCAATATTCTAGAAACAGCCTACAACTTAATGTGGGGCAAGGACTTCAATTTAGTGATATTGCCTTATATGCGGGTATCGCTTCTACGGATTGGAGTTGGTCTCCACTTGCAGCCGATTTTGACAATGATGGAATAAAAGATTTATTTGTAAGCAATGGTATTGTTCATCGACCGAATAATTTAGATTTCATTAATTTTTTTTCAGCAACTAATTCTAATGACACCAGTCGTGCATCTAGTTTATCATCGATAAAAAAAATGCCACAAGGCAAGTTGAATAATTTTTTATTCAAAGGGTCGTCCACCTTACAATTTAGCGACAAAACTAAAGATTGGGGTATGACTGAACAAGGTTTTTCCAATGGGGCTGCTACTGCAGATTTGGACAATGATGGAGATTTAGATGTGGTCGTCAATACCATCAATGGCCCGACCATGTTGTATAAAAATAATTCCAATCAGACCCCAGGGAATCATTATTTAGATATTTTATTGAAAGGAGGAGCGCAAAATATAAACGGTATAGGCGCTAAGGTTAAACTACAAGTAGGCAAGAATAGCCAATTTGGTTATCTAAGTGCTACCAAGGGATTTGAAAGTGCTTCGTTGCAAAATATACATTTTGGAACTGGTAAGGACAGTATCATTCAGTTAGTCGAAATAATTTGGCCTGATGGTAAGACCCAACTACTTCAAAATGTAAAATCCAATCAACGATTGGTTATTTCTTATGCTAATTCTACTGAACCTGCACCTCAACCAAAATTGATTCCGGAAAAAAATACCCCTATTTTTACCGATCTGTCTGAAAAAATAAAAATTCCTTTTGTGCACAAGGAAAATGATTTTAATGATTTTATTAGCCAATCTTTTATTCCAAGTATGGTATCCACTCAAGGCCCTAAAGTTACAGTAGGGGATGTCAATGGGGATGGTATAGATGATTTTTTTATAGGGGGTGCCAAAGGTCAAGCTGGGAAATTATTTATACAACAAAGTAGTGGTCAATTTATTTCATCTAGTGAAAATACATTCCATCAAGATGCCAGTTTTGAAGATGTGAATGCCTTATTTTTTGATGCAGATGGCGATAAAGATATTGACTTGTATGTGGTAAGCGGAGGTAATGAATCAGAAACCGAAAGCACAGAAGACAGATTGTATTTAAATGATGGAAAAGGAAATTTTACTAAAGCAACTAACTTTTTAAAATTGACAGGTAATAAATCCGTAGCCATTGCAGCGGACCTAGACCATGATGGTGATTTAGATTTGTTCATTGGAGGTAGGGTGGTGGCTAATAGTTATGGCACTATTCCTAATTCTTATTTATTGATCAATGACGGAAAGGGACATTTTTCAAAAGCACCTGAAAGCTTTGCCCCCTCGCTTCAACATATTGGAATGGTGACGGATGCAGTTTGGAACGACTATGATCATGACGGCTACCTGGATTTAATTTTAGTAGGCCATTGGATGCCCATTACTATTTTTAAAAATATTCAAGGAAAAAAACTAGAGAATGTAACTACTAGTTTGCATTTAGAAAATACCACTGGATTATGGAACACCCTTCAGGTAGCGGATTTAAATGAGGATGGATGGGATGATTTTTTACTTGGCAATTTAGGCGAAAACTCAAAATTAACGGCGAGCCAACAATTCCCTTTAAAATTATATGTAGGGGACTTGGATAAGAATGGGAAACTGGATCAATTACTAGCAGTGGAGAAGCAAGGCAAATATTATAATTTTTTGGGTAAAGATGAAATTGAAAAACAATTGCCTGCAATTATCCGAAAAAAGTTTTTTAATTATGCAGACATGGCAGGCAAAACCATTGATGAAATTTTTGGAAAAAAATTAGAGGAGACCATTCAATATAAAGCTCAAATTTTATCCTCCTCTGTTTTAATACATACGGCTAAGGAATTATTTAGCATCAATAAATTACCTTATCAAGTACAATGGTATCCTATTTATAGCTTTGCTGTTCAAGATTTTAATAAAGATCATATTTTAGATATAGTAGCAGGAGGAAATTTTTATGGTGTACTGCCCTATGAAGGTAGGTATGATGCGGGTTACAGCACATTATTAATTGGAAGGGGTGGTAATAAATTTCACGCTTCCAATGCGAAAGAATCTGGATTGTTATTGCATGGGGAATTGAGAAGCATTAAAAACATTAAACTTATTTCTGGCAACAACTGTCTAATTTTTGCAAGGAACAATGATTCAGTTCTATATAAAAGTTGGTAATTGAACTACCACTTACAACAAGCGAACTTGGAATATAAAGTTAATCGCTTAGCACTTGTTAATTCTATTTACTTATAGTAACTTACTGCTTCAACGATTTACCTATGAAACAACTTTTTTTTACTGTGTTTTTAAGTACTACTAGCTTTATTGTTAATGCTCAATCCATTGACCCTTGGAAACTAGAAGCAAAAAACTGGGACACCAAAAATTATTATGGAATTACGGTGGCCAATGGCATGGTGGGTATTGTTTCCGAGCAAGCACCATTTAAGGTAAAAGAAGTAGTATTGGCAGGTGCTTATGATTTGTATGGACGTGGTCGAGTAAGTAATTTCTTGCGCAGTTTTAATTTGTTGAACATGCAAGTAAGTGTGAATGGAGAACAAATCAACTCAAGTAATACACAAAATTTTACCCAAAGTTTGGACATGAAAAATGCCAACTTTACGGGTAGTTTTGAGATGGGGGATAAAGCAAAAATTTCCTACACTTATTATGCACTGCGTCAATTGCCCTTCACGGTACTTATGGATGTGAGTATCACCGCCATGAAAGACATAGACTTAGGTGCAGCCAGTGTCATGGAAGCCCCAGATGCTTTAAAAGAAGTGCAAAATTATTACAATGAAATTGATCGCCCCCATGTGGTCATTAGCTTGCTTACTTCTTCGGCAAAAAGTCCAACTGGAAAATTATTGATGTGCGCTTCCAATACTTTTTTATTTTCTGAAACCCATGGTGCAGAACCCAGGGTCATTCATGAAATGTGGGACAATAATATGCACCTCATGAAGTTTGCCAAAAAAATAAAAGCAGGGACCACTTATCATTTCTCTATTGCAGGAAGTTCTATTACTTCAGCACACCATGAGGATCCATTGAATGAAGCAGAGCGTATGACCATTTTTGCAAAATTAGAAGGTAGAGAAAGTTTAATACAACATCATCAAGATGCCTGGGCTGATTTATGGAAAAGCGATATTCAATTAACTGGAGACGATCAAGCACAACAAGACATTCATAGTATGATGTATCATTTGTATTCTTTTGTAAGGGCAGGTTCTAATTTAAGTATTTCGCCCATGGGTTTGTCTGGATTAGGCTACAATGGACATGTTTTTTGGGATTCAGAATTATGGATGTACCCAGCCCTTTTGATTTTGCATCCTGAATTGGCCAAGTCCATGATTCAATACCGTTTTGATCGATTGGAAGCAGCCCGTCGCAATGCGTTTAACCATGGCTACAAAGGCGCCATGTTCCCTTGGGAAAGTGCTGGATCGGGGGTAGAAGAAACTCCAGTATGGGCATTAAGCGGCCCTTTTGAGCACCATATTACAGCCGATGTTGGATTTGCTGCCTGGAACTATTATTGCGCCACCCAAGACAAGGAATGGCTGCAAACAATAGGTTGGACCTTATTAAAAGAAACCGCCAATTTTTGGGCAAGCAGGGTGGAGCGAAAAGGCCCTGGCCATTATGAAATCAATGATGTAGTAGCCGCAGATGAGTGGGCCGAAAATGTCAACAACAATGCTTTTACCAATGCTGCGGCCATTGTGAATTTAGCATACGCCAATAAAGCAGCCGCTATTTTAGGCCTGCCTCAAAACGAAGACTGGGCCTTGGTGGCAAAAAATATCCCTATTCTTACCATGCCTGACAACGAAGGCGAAGCCAAAGGAGTTACACAGGAACACGCCACCTATAAAGGAGAGGGCATCAAACAAGCCGATGTGAATTTATTGGCCTATCCGCTTAAAGTTATAACAGCCCCAGCTCAAATAAAAAAGGACTTAGATTTTTATTCTAAAAGAGTACCCAATCAAGGAACACCTGCCATGACTCAGGCTATATTTAGTTTATTGTATGAAAGATTGGGCGAGACCGAAAAAGCAGCAAAGTTTTTTAAGGAATCCTATACCCCCAATTTGAATCCACCATTTAGAGTGATTGCCGAAACCAAGGGGGGTACCAATCCCTATTTTGGCACTGGGGCAGGTGGTATTTTACAGTCAATGCTGATGGGATTTGGAGGCTTGGACATCACAGAAAAAGGCATTGTTCAAAATCCAAGTAAACTGCCTAAAAATTGGCAAAAATTGACCATTACAGGGGTGATGGGAAAAACTTATAATGTAAAGTAATTTTTTGTAATTTTGGGTTCTTGAAAAGGCTATCTGCAATATTATTTATGGGCGTTATGCTGTTTAACGGATTTGGTTACCGAATTGTTTCTAATTATTTTGACCAAAAGGCATCGGATCGTTTAGTAGAAATGATTGATCAAAATCAATACAACGAAGCTGAATTGATCTCTGTCAAAATACCTATGAATTTGCCTTATTATGCCAATAATCCTAAATTCGAAAGAGTAGATGGAGAAATAGTGATCAATGGCATCATGTGTCAATATGTTCAAAGAAGAGTATTCAATGATACGCTTGAAATTAGGCTCTTGCCCAACCAAGACCGCTTACATATAAAAAATGCAAGAGAAGACTTTTATAAATTAGCAGAGGATTTAGAACAAAGAGGAATGGATAAAAAATCTCTTCCTATGAACAAGTCCACGGCTAAATTCATCAGTTTTGATTATTTTGCTCAAGACCTAAAATGGTCTTTAAAATCTTTAGTTCCTCTAAAAATCAACTATGCTGGTCATAATACAGCTGGTTTATTAAGCATTTGTTTGCCACTACAAATGCCTCCTCCAAAATTCAACGTTTAGTTTATTTAACAAATTGCTGTCTGACCAATTTGCTAACACCAATGAAGTTCATTCATTGTTCGTGTTTATTTAGTTACGTTTTTAATTATTAAGAATGAAAAAATATATTTCAATAGCGTTGATCGCTATTGGGTTCTCGGCTTGCCATACTGCTTCTGACTACAAACAAATCACCAGCGATCCAAGTTTCTATGCCAATACCGTGCATGAATTGAATCAAGTAGTGATGGGTAATAATTTCAGTCCCATTGTAGCTTCTCGTAATTATGCTTATGCAGCCATTGCAGGTTATGAAGTGACCGCTGCTGGCGCGCCTGGTCAATACCAAAGTTTGTCAGGTCAATTGAAAGGACTTAAAACCATTCCGCTGCCTGAAGATACCAGCAAGATTGATTTTCCATTGGCTGCAGTACTTGCTTTTTCGATGGTGGGAGAAGCAGTTACCTTTCCTGAAGGAAGTATGAAAGCGTATACCGATAGTTTGAAAATATTGGTCAAAGCACATGGAATGCCAGCTTCAGTGGTAGCTGGTTCAGAGGCTTATGCAAAAAAAGTAGGTGCAACTATTTTAGCTTGGAGTAAATTAGATCATTATGCACAAACCAGAAGTGCTGAAAAGTATACAGTGAAAGATATTCCTGGAAGATGGGTGCCTACACCTCCGATGTATGCCTCTGCTGCAGAGCCACACTGGATGGAAATTAGAACTATGGTATTGGACAGTGCCAGCCAGTTTAGGCCTAAAGCACCACCTGCCTTTAATATATCAGACAAGAATAGTGAATACTACATAAATGTAATGATGGTAAAAAATGCGGGGGACAGTTTAACTGAGGAGCAAAAACACATTGCTAATTTTTGGGACGACAATCCTTTTAAAATTAATGTGAATGGACATGCCATGTTCAGTACAAAAAAGTTTTCGCCTCCGGGACATTGGATGAGTATTGTAGGCATTGCCAATCAAACAGCGAAAGCCAATTTCCAAACAGCGACTTATGCTTATGCCAAAACTGCCATTGCTTTATTTGATGCCTTCATTCATTGCTGGGATGCAAAGTATACGTTTAATAGCATTCGTCCAGAAACGGTGATCAATAAATACTTTGATGCCAATTGGAGACCACTATTGCAAACACCTGCCTTCCCGGAATATACCTGCGGGCATTCCACCATTTCTTCCTCTGCTGCTGAAGCCTTGACCAGTGTGTATGGCGACAATTTTGCTTACACCGATTCTACTGAAATAGAATTTGGCATTGCCAATAGAAAGTTTACTTCTTTCAGACAAGCGGCGGACGAAAACAATTGGGCGCGTTTTTATGGCGGCTTACATTTTCACAATTCATGCATTACCAGTACCCAACAAGGTAAATTGGTAGGCAATTGGGTAGTCACCCATTTAAAAATGAAAAAATAATTAATTATTATACACTCAAATTTAATTTTATGACAAAATATTTATCAATTACACTTATTATATTAGCTTTTTACTCGCAAGCAAGCGCACAGGGGTGCGTAGCCATTAGAACCGTTGGCGGTTTAAATACCATGCAACATGCAGGCATGATGCATGATGGAATGATGCACGAAGGGATCCAAGAAGTAAAAGACACGTCTAAATGGGATTTGAATATCAGTGGACGTTATTTTAAATCATATAAACATTTTAATGGCACAGATGAACAAACTCAAAGAGTAGCAGAAGGAACAGATGTAAGAAATTTTAGTCGTACGCTAGACCTTTCATTGGTTAGAAAAATCAATGAGCAGTGGAGCATTGGCTTTGATTTACCATTGGTATACAATGAACGCACTTCCTTGTATGAACATGTATCTGGCACCAAAGGAAATCCAAGGTATTCGACTTATTCCCAAGGTATTGGTGATATAAGAATTACAGCTTACAAATGGATATTTGCACCAAAACAAGGCAGCAAAGGAAATTTATTGGGCGGCATTGGTATTAAACTACCAACAGGAAATTACAAGGCCACTGATCAATTTCATTATAGCACTACTGCTACCCGTGAAGGTCCTGTAGATCAGTCCATTCAACCTGGTGATGGCGGCTGGGGTATGACTTTAGAATTGAATGGATTCAGGGCCATCGATAATACCTGGAGCTTATACGGCAATGCTTATTACTTAATCAATCCAATGGGCAACAATGGAGTGAGTACATTAAGAGGAGTAGCCATTGCAACGCCTCCAACTGCATCACAAGCTGCTGCGATTAAATACACTTCCAATGTAATGAGTGTGCCTGATCAATATTTACTTAGAGCAGGTACCAATTGGACAAAGGAGGCAGTCACTATTTCCTTAGGGGCAAGGTATGAATGTATTCCTGCCAATGATTTAATCGGGGACAATACTGGTTTTAGAAGACCAGGTGCTGTATTGGCTTTAGAACCAGGCGCCAATTACAGTTATAAAAATTTAAACTTTTATTTATATACACCTATTGCACTTAAAAGAGAAAGACCTCAAAGCTATCCTGATGTGTTAAAATCTAATGATACAAAAGTTTTTTCTAGAGGCGATGCAGCTTTTGCAGATTACAGCATTAGCATTGGCGTAGGCTATAAATTCTAAGTGCACATTTATTCTATCCATTTATTGGATAAAAAAGGTCCCTCAAAATTTGGGGGACCTTTTTTTTGGATAATTATTTTAAAATTAAACTACCGCTTCTAAGAGTGCAAAGCTATAAGCTGGTAAAATAAAATATTCATGGTCATTGCCAACTTTATATGCTTGACCTGTCCAATGATCCAACAGAACAGAAGGACGTTCTCCATGTTCTTTAAAAGCATACCAAGTAAGGTAGGAAGCAGCATTCTTGTAATTGAATACACAATAAAGCTTTTTATTTTCATGGCTGCGCACAAAACCTGCAATATGAATATTGTGGGGTGGCATCCAACTGGTATTTTTTAAATCGGAGAGTAGATGAAGCGACCTACGCGTAGTGATTAATTTTTTAGTGGCTAAAAAAATATGGTTTTCAAAACTACCTACCGTATTTCTTTTTTCATTTTTTTTCCAATCAATGATGGGTCGGTGCATCCACCTGTTGTCGTAATTTTTTCCTGCATCTTGCAAATAACTATAATCGTTGGTATAGGCCATTTCATCTCCATAAAACAACATGGGTATTCCGCCCATGAACATGGAATGTGCCTGCATTAAAATAATTTTTTTCAATGCGTTTTCAATTTCAATTTCATTTTTCCATTCGATGCCTTTTTCTAAGCCACATAAAGAAGCTAAGGATCCACTGATTCTTGCATCTCCAGTTTTAGGATTCACAGAAAACAAAGCACCTGCAGCAGGAGCGCCTTCTTGCACCCCAGTATAATAATTTTTTAAATAAGTTCGGTGTTGGTAGGCATTAAAACCGGCACTTTCAATCATGGCATCGTCATAACCCAAACCAATATCATCGTGACATCTCGTATAAGTTATCCAAGCGCAACCAAAGGGTTTTTGCATCATGGGATCCTGTGCTGCCAGCATCACCCTTGTATCTCCTGTAGCCAATGCATCCCATTGCAATGCCATTTGTGTGGCGTTGTAGGCAATATCACACTCTTCTGCAATAGCTTCATGGGTACCAAAGTATTTAATTATATCATAAGGGGCTACAATGGCTTCTGCTAATAAAGCCATGCCTGGGCTGGCCACTTGCACACATTGTTTTAACAATCTTAGTAGGGTATGGGCTTGCGGTAAATTTTGACAGCTCGTACCCAATTGTTTCCAAATAAAAGCAGGTGCGTCAATTCTTAAAAGATCTACCCCCTTATTGGCTGCATGCAAAACATTATCCAGCATGGCCACCAATACATCGGGATTGCTGTAATTTAAATCCCATTGGTAATGATGAAAAACTGTCATTACCCATTTGTTTATTTCGGGGATATAAGTAAAATTTCCAGGCGCTGTTGCTGGAAAAATCTCTGGCATGCTTTGATCAAATTGGTTGGGTAGGTCTCGGTCATCATAGCAATAAAAAAAGTCTTGGTAGTATTTGTCGCCTGCTTTTGCTTTTTGAGCCCATTCGTGATGATGTGAAGTATGATTGAATACCATGTCCAACATCAAATACATTTTTTCTTTGTTCATTTTTTGAACAAGATTTTCTAAATCTTCGTTGCTTCCGAACCTTGCATCTACTTTTCTAAAATTTGAAACTGCATAACCTCCATCGCTTTCTCCCGCAGGGCTTTCAAATAGGGGCATTAAGTGTAAGAAATTAACACCGAGCTCCTTAAAATAAGGAAGTTTTTGTTGAAGCCCTTTCAAGTCGCCTGCAAACCGGTCTACATACAAACTCATGCCCGTGATTTGGTTGCTTAAAAACCAATGGACTTGCTTTGCTTTTTGATCATCTTTATTTTTAAAAACTAAAGGACGTTGCTGATGATGAAGTATTAATAAATTCAGTAAAGCGTCAAAAGCCGCGTTTCTTTTTGGATCCGCGCCATAAATTTCATTGAATAAGTTTTCTATTTTATCTAGATGTGTAAAAAAACGTTGCGCAAATGCTTTGTCTTTTTTTTCAATATCAATGGAATGGGCTTCTAGTAATTTTTTTCCAAATAAATATAAGGGACTATCGTTCACTGCGCTAAATAGATTAATTAAAAATCGAATTGTTTAAATGTTTGAATGCTTCCATCGCACCCATATATTCACAGGTGCGTGCGCCAGCCTTGTTGGCATTGGCAATTATTTTTTTCCATTGTACTAAATCAATCAAGGAAAGTGCATTGGCATTGGAATTGATCAATTGAAATAAAACAGCGCCTACAAAAGCATCCCCAGCACCAGTGGCATCCACAGGAGTAATGGCAATGCTGCCAATCATTTCTAAGTGATCACCCATACATAAAAGCGTACCTTCTTTTCCAAGGGTAATGGCAAAAACAGCGGATGATTTTTTTCTTAATGCTGCTGCAGCAAATTGCACATTGTCGCAGCCTGTAATCAATAATGCTTCTTCATCACTTAGTTTAAAAAAATGACAAGCCTCAATAAAGGGCCAACACTGGTCAATGAAACTTTGGGTATTGTTTTGAAAAAGTAAATGTCTGTAATTGGGATCAAAGCTTATAATGCAAGCTTCGGCTTTAGCTTTGTTTAATAAGCTGGTATAGGCAGTTTGCAAAGGGCCTGGTAAAAAACTGGTGGCAGAGCCAAAATGAACAATACTGTATTCCTTTAATGCTAAAGTGGCTAAATCAGACTCCGTCAATTCCCTGTCTGCCCCTCTATTAAAATAAAAATCTCTTTCTCCATCTTCCATTAAAGACACAAAAGCAAAAGTCGTAAATATACTAGGGTCTTGAAAAATTAATTTTGTATCAACACCCATTTCTATTAACAAGTCAATCAAATGTTGCCCAAAAGGATCCTTGCCAACCTTTGCAGCCATGTCTACTTGACCCCCAAGTGCAGCAATGGCTGCAGCTACATTGGCTGGCGCACCTCCTGCTTTCTTTAAAAAATTTTGTCCATTGGATAAGCTTACCCCACGATCTGTACAAATCATATCAATTAACGCTTCACCTACACAGAGTACTTTCATTTTTTTTGTTTCAATGGTTAATGATTAGGTTTTAAAGCAGATGCTTCATTTTTTTTATTCGTATTTTCATTTTCTTCCGCTTGAATAAAAAAAGTGAGGCCTGAAGCAATCAGTAAAAAGATGCCAGCAAAACTTATGGCTTTGCCTGGATCATTGTTCAAAAAATGTTTGAGTATATAACCAAAGCTTATATTTTGAATCAGCATGGGAATCACAATCATCATGTTGATAATACCCATGTATACGCCATATTTTTCTTTTGGAATTTTATGTACCACCAATAAATAAGGTATGCCCATCATGCTTGCCCAGGCAATACCAAAACCTGTCATGGGAATAAACAACAAGTTTTTGTCTGTGAGGTGCGGGAAGACAAGTAAGCCAATACCGGCTAACAACAAACAAAGAACATGAATTAATTTAGGACTTATTTTTTTGGCCAACCACAGCAGTCCAAAAGCAGATAAGAAAGTAACAATATTGTACCAGCCATTCACCAGACCTGTCCAACCCACTGCTTCGTCATAAGCAGGATTGTTTTGGTAAGTACTGGTTTTCCAAACTGATAAGGCAATACTTTTAGATGCATTTTGCCAATAACAAAATAGCGCATACCATTGAAATACATAGACCAAGCCTAATTGCCACATTACTTTGGGCATCGTTTTAATGGCAGAAGCAATTTCAAAAAAGGGCGTAAACAATTTAATTTTCTCTGCTTTAAGCTGAGCTAATTCGGCTGGACTAGGTGGAATTTCTGGAGTTTTAATAACTGACCAACTTACAGAAGCAATCGAGCAAATGGTTCCTAAAAAGAAACTAGCATAGACCCAATAAGGTAGACTACCATAATGTCCAGTAATTTTTTTCTGAAAAATAAATAAGGAGAGATTCGCAAGCGTGATGCCCAAACCTGTAAAAAAACTTTGGGTTAAAAATCCTGCCGCATGTTGTTCGGAAGGAAGCTTATCGGCAATAAAGGCGCGGTAAGGTTCCATGGCGGTATTGTTGGCCGCATCTAAAATCCATAACAAGCCCACGGCCATCCATAAGGCAGTACTAAAGGGGTATAAGAACAAACACAAACTACATAGAATGGCCCCAATCATAAAATAGGGCTTGCGTCTACCATAGCGAGGGGACCAGGTTTTATCACTCATGGCGCCAATGATGGGCTGAATCAATAAACCAGTCATCGGGCCCGCTAAATTCATCAATGGTATTTGATCAGGGCTAGCGCCCAGCATATCATAAATTGGATTGACAGCAGATTGTTGTAATCCAAAACTATATTGAATGCCCAAAAAGCCCACATTCATATTGATGATCTGAGCAAAGGTCAACCTAGGTTTAAATGGCATAAGCACCTTCTTTTAAGTGAAGCAAATCCTCACTCAATATAGTCAATTTGTGTTTTTGGATAGCCTTTTTACAAGTTCATTTTATATTTTCTCTGCAATTTTGAAAGCGCAAACCTTTGCGGAATGTATCTTCGTAGCAATTGAAAAAATATATTTTAAAATGCCCTATCTAGTCCACTATAAAAAACCGCAGGTAGTTCAAGCATTGCGCTATCATTTCATGAAACAATCAGAAATTAAGACCTTGATGATTGTGGTGAATGTATATGCCATTGCAACGGGCATCTTGTTGTTTCTCAAAAAAATAAGACCCGAATTATTTTTATTGGGCTCGATACTCTGGATCATACTCTTGTTGTTGTTTTGGTATGCCATGCCAGCCTTATTTTATAAAAAGGCCGAATTGTTCAAGCAAGATTGGACCTTTAGTTTTACACCAACTGAGGCTAATTTGTATGCTAATGCTGGTTCAGCAGCATGGACTTGGAATGAATTGACCCATTATTTTGAGAGCCCTTATTTTTTTCATTTCTATTTTGGGCCTAAAACATTTTTTTTAATTCCCAAGGAAAACCTACCATTTGATGCTCAACAAGAAATAAGAGCGCTGCTTAAACATAAATAAAAGGGTGGATAACTTCCTATTAACTACTAGCTGTTCGTAAAGTTATGGGCTTAAAAAACCTTCATTTAGAGGGGGTTGGGCAGGTTTATATGCCTAAATTAGGCTTACCTTTAACAATGAGTTCAAATTGTGTAAACAAAAAGGCAAATAAAATACTTCGTTTTAACAAAAAGTATATTTTTGCGCCGTAAACAAAAACTTTTTACAATGTCAGACATCGCTACTAGAGTTAAAAAAATCATCGTTGACAAATTAGGTGTAGATGAAGCAGAAGTTACCAATGAAGCTTCTTTTACAAATGATTTGGGAGCTGATTCATTAGACACCGTTGAATTAATTATGGAATTTGAAAAAGAATTCAACATTTCTATTCCAGATGAACAAGCAGAAACTATTACCACCGTTGGACAAGCTGTTGCTTATTTAGAGGAGCACGCTAAGTAATTCAAACTTTAAATTAAAAGTTTCGATTAGAGCCTTCGGCATATTTTAATCCGCCTTTTTGAGCCTTTGCTTTAAAGGCGGATTTTTTAATTTTTTTAAAAAAAATATCATGCAATCCAAACGCATAGTTGTCACTGGTATAGGCACTATAACCCCCATTGGCAATAATTTAGACACCTATTGGGATTCGTTGATCAATGGAGTTTCTGGTGCAGACATGATTACCCAGTTTGACGCAGCTAAGTTTAAGACAAGATTTGCATGTGAAATAAAGGGCTTTGATCCTGAAGCCTTCATGGAAAAAAAAGAAGCCAGAAAATTAGACAGGTTTTCTCAAATAGCATTGGTCGCAAGCGATCAAGCAGTTTTGGATGCAGGCATTACCAAAGAAAATGTTGACCATGATAGAGTGGGTGTAATTTTTGCTAGCGGTATTGGAGGCTTAAATACATTTACTGATGAGGTAACCAATTTTGTAAAAGGGGATGGTACACCCAGGTTTAATCCATTTTTTATTCCTAAAATGATCTTAGACATTGCAGCAGGTCAAATTTCCATGAAACATGGTTTTAGAGGTCCCAATTTTGCTGTAGTAAGTGCTTGTGCTTCAAGCACCAATGCCATTATTGTGGCTATGGACAATCTAAAATTAGGTAAGGCAGACATCATCATCACTGGTGGTGCAGAAGCGGTTATTGGAATTGCAGGCATGGGTGGATTCAATGCCATGAAAGCCATGAGTGAAAGAAACGATGACCCTAAAACAGCCAGTCGACCTTATGATAAAGACCGGGATGGTTTTATCATGGGAGAAGCCTCTGGAGTTTTAGTTTTAGAAGAATTAGAACACGCTATAAGACGAGGTGCTAAAATATATTGTGAAGTAGTGGGTGGAGGAGCTACTGCAGATGCTTATCATTTAACAGCCCCACATCCTGAAGGGCTGGGCGCTAAAAATGTAATGAATGCAGCTTTAAGAGATGCAGGTATGCAAGCCAATGAAATCGATTACATCAATACCCATGGTACTTCAACTCCATTGGGTGACATTGCTGAAGCCAAGGCCATTACTGCCGTTTTTGGAGCACATGCTTACAACTTAAATATAAGTTCTACCAAATCTATGACAGGGCACTGTTTAGGTGCAGCTGGGGTGATAGAAGCCATTGCTTGTATACAAGCAGTGGTCCATGACATTGTGCCTCCTACCATCAATCATTTTACTGATGATCCAGAATTAGATCCTAAACTTAATTTCACTTTCAATAAAGCACAAAAAAGAGTGGTGAATGCTGCTTTGAGCAATACATTTGGATTTGGCGGACACAATGCTTGTGTGATTGTGAAAAAATACAAAGTATAAAACAACTGGGGATTTCCATAAAGTTTACATTGAAAAATTTAAGTCAATTATTTTCTTTCTTTAAGAAGTCAGCGTTTGAAATCAACCTGGCACAACTCATTGGGTATCGGACCAAGAGCATTTTGCTTTTTCAAACAGCACTCAACCATCGCTCTGTAAAAGACAATCCTGCGGAAAATAATGAAAGGCTAGAATTTTTAGGCGATGCTATTATTAGTGCCGTGGTAGCCGATTATTTATTTAAAAAATATCCCTACAAAGGAGAAGGTTTTTTAACTGAAATGCGCAGCAAGATGGTGAATAGACAACAATTGAATCATATTGCTGTTCAAATGGGCTTGAGAAGAATGACACGTTTTAATAAAATGGATGGAAGTTTAAAAACCAGTCAAATTTTTGGCAACACTTTAGAAGCGCTGGTGGGTGCTATCTATCTAGATAAAAAATATGATTTCACGAAATTGTGGATTTTAGAAAAAATGATACAACCTTATTTGTTCATGGAAGATTTAGAGCAAATAGACATCAATATTAAAAATAAAATTATAGGCTGGGCTTTAAAACAAGGTAAACAAATTGACTTTGTTTTAGCAGGAGAACAATTGGAAGGACGTAGAAGATTGTTTACCATCAATGTCGTATTAGATGGAGAAGTCATTACTGCACAAAAAGGCTATACTAAAAAAGATGCTAGCCAGTTGGCTGCTCAAAAAGCCATTGAAATTTTAGGTATTTAATTGCAAATAAGTATTTTAAATACTTTGACAAAGCTCTATTAACACACCACCAGTTTCTTTGGGATGTACAAAACAAACCCATTTATTATCTGCTCCTTTTTTTGGACTTTCGTTCAATAAAGTGAATCCTTCTTTTTTTAATCTTTCCATTTCAGCAATAATATCGGGCACTTCAAAAGCTATATGATGCATGCCTTCCCCTTTTTTATCGATGAATTTTGCAATGGGCCCAGCTGGATTGCTGCTTTCTAGTAATTCAATCTTAGTGCTTTGTTGAAGAAAAAAGGCGGTATTGACCGCTTCAGTATCAACGGATTCTGTTTTATAGCAGGGGCTTCCTAACAGTTGTTCGAATAAAGGGATGCTGGTGGCCAGATTCTTTACCGCGATACCTATATGTTCTACCTTGTAATCCATGGTGCTGTTGTTTTACGAATTGGGAAAAAATTACTTTTAATGCTTAACGAATTCAATAAAATCAAGCCTTAAGCTTTAGCTTTGTGCTTTAGAAAAAATCAAATTCGGATATGTTAAAATTACCAATTTATCTTGATCATAATGCAACTACCCCCATGGATCCTAGGGTTTTAGAAGCAATGATCCCCTATTTCGTTGAAAACTTCGGAAATGCTGCTAGTCGTAACCATTCTTTTGGATGGCATGCAGAAGAAGCTGTGGATTACGCCCGTGAGCAAATTGCCCAATTAATTGGCGCTGATCCTAAAGAAATTATATTCACTTCTGGTGCTACCGAAGGCAACAATTTAGGTATCAAAGGAGTCTATGAAATGTATGCAAGCAAGGGCAATCATATTATTACATGTACTACAGAACACAAAGCAGTTTTAGATACTTGCAAGCACTTAGAAAAATTAGGTGCAGAAGTTACTTATTTAGAAGTTCAACCCGATGGTTTAGTCGACTTAAAACAATTAGAAGCTGCCATGAAACCAACTACTATTTTAGTAGCGATCATGTATGCCAACAATGAAATTGGTGTGATTCAACCAGTGAAAGAAATTAGTGCCATTGCCAAAAAACATGGGGCCTTATTTTTTACTGATGCAGTGCAAGCAGTAGGAAAAATTCCTGTGGATGTTATTGCAGACGGAATAGATATTATGTCTTTTACTGCACATAAAATGTATGGTCCAAAGGGTGTAGGCGCTTTATATGTGAGAAGAAAAAATCCACGTGTAAAAGTAACGGCACAAATAGACGGCGGTGGACATGAAAGAGGAATGCGTAGTGGTACTTTAAATGTTCCTGGTATTGTAGGCTTTGGAAAAGCATGTGAGTTAGCGCGTTTAGAAATGGCTGCTGATACTGAAAGAATTTCTAAATTGAGAGACAAGTTAGAAAATGCCTTAAAGGTAATTGATGAGTCTTACGTGAATGGTAATCCGGCGCATCGTTTACCGCATGTAAGTAATATCTCTTTTAAATATGTGGAGGGTGAAGGTTTGATGATGGGCTTTAACAAAGACATCGCTTTATCTTCTGGTTCAGCTTGTACCTCGGCTTCTTTAGAGCCTAGTTATGTTTTAAAAGCATTGGGCTTAGGTGACGACTTAGCGCATAGCTCTCTTCGTTTTGGTTTGGGAAGATATACTACTGAAGAGCAAATTGATTTTACCATTAAAGCGGTAACCGATACTGTATTAAAACTAAGAGAGATGAGCCCACTATGGGAAATGTTTAAAGAGGGGATTGACATTGATGCAATTCAATGGGCACACCACTAGTTTCGATTTTTTTTAATAATTTTGAAAATATAAAATAAAAATAAAATGGCATATTCAGATAAAGTAATCGATCATTATTCTAATCCTAAAAATGTAGGAACATTAGATAAAGGCTCTAAAAGTGTAGGTACTGGTTTAGTAGGTGCACCAGAGTGCGGAGATGTAATGCGTTTGCAAATCCAAGTTGACGAAGCAACTGGTGTAATTACCGATGCTAAGTTTAAAACATTTGGTTGTGGTTCTGCCATTGCCTCTTCTTCTTTAGCTACTGAGTGGTTAAAAGGAAAAACAATTGACGAAGCTGTTAAAATTGACAATATGGATTTAGTAGAGGAATTAAATTTACCTCCTGTTAAAATTCACTGTTCTGTTTTAGCTGAAGATGCTATTAAAGCTGCCATCAATGATTTCCGCGTAAAAAACGGATTGGCTGAATTAGTATTCGAACAAAGCCACGTTTAATTTAGGTCTTCTATTTATTACCTATGAGCGAAGTAGCCCAAGAAAATTCTATTTATGTAAGTGCTAAGGCAAAGGTCAAAGTATTGCAGTTAATGCAAGACGCGGGCGTTACCGAAGATGCTAGTTATTTTTTAAGGGTAGGGGTAGTGGGTGGCGGTTGTTCTGGTTTGAGTTATAAGTTAGACTTTGACAACGAAATCAAACCCATGGATCAAGTCTTTGAAGACAATGGAATTAAGATAGTTACCGACTTAAAAAGCTTTTTGTATTTGGTGAATACTGAGTTAGAATTTTCAGATGGATTGAACGGAAAAGGATTTTTCTTCAACAATCCAAATGCCAGTAGAAGTTGTGGCTGTGGAGACAGTTTTGCTGTATAGCTTAAACGCTCCAATCTTAAGATTTTTATAATATTGAATGCTCCGATAACTCGGGGCATTTTTTTTGTAGCTTTGAACCATGTGGGCAATTGGTAAAAAAGAATGGGCGCAATACTTTAGTGGCATCACTGGTTATTTAATCATTGGTTTTTATTTATTGGTCAATGGTCTAGTATTGTTTGTTCTACCCAATTACAATGTCTTGGATTTTGGTTACGCTTCACTTCAAGTTTACTTTGATTACGCTCCATGGTTTTTGATATTCCTGATACCTGCCATCACCATGAATAGCTTCTCCGATGAATATAAATTAGGCACTTATGAGCTTATCCGCAGTTTACCAATTCGGCCATGGCAATTGGTACTCGGTAAATTTTTAGGTGCTTATTTAATTGTTTTAGTAGCCATTGCACCTACATTTATGTATGCAGTGATCATAGACAATTTGAGTACAGTAGGTGGTTTGGATTGGGGAGGCACTATTGGCAGCTATCTTGGTTTATTATTTTTAGCTGCAGCTTTCACTGCCATTGGCATTTACACCAGCAGTAGTTCCAAAAATAACTTAGTGGCTTTATTGTATGCTATCCTGCTTTCCTTAATACTATACAAAGGTTTTGATTGGATAAGTGGCTATACTATTTTTAAAAATGGGTTTGATTTCTACCTTATTCAATTGGGTTTTAGCAATCATTATAGGTCTATAAGTAAGGGGGTGCTGTCTTTTCAAGATGTTATTTATTTTATTTCTATTCTCCTACTCTTTATCCTGGGTAGTCTTGAAAATATTAAAGCAAAAATCAAATACCTAGCAACCATTACTTTTATTTTGGTTTTTAATTATCTAGCCTTTGTTTGGCCTTTGCAATTGGATTTAACCAAAGAACATAGGTATACTTTAAGTACAAGTACGAAACAAATCATTCAGGGGGTGCGTAAGCCTGTAAAAATTCATTTTTATTTAGGTGGAGACTTGCCAGCTTATTATAAAAAAATAGCACAAGCTAGTTCTGGCTTATTGGAATCCTTGCATCAAATGAATCCCAAGTTCATCCAATGGCAGTTAGATCTTCCCAGTCAAATGTACAAGGATACTGCCCTGTATCAATTGTATGATAGCTTATCAAAATTAGGCTTACCCATACAACGATTGCAAGATCAAAACGCAAGTTCGGATAAAAGGGTTGATCAATTATTAATACCAGGGGCGCTCATAGAAGTGGAAGGTCAAAAACCTATAGTGATAGATTTAAGGAGCAGTAAAAAATTCTTCAAGCCTTATAATATAGTTAAAGACATTCCAGAGGAAGATTTGGAAGCCAGCGCCAATGCAGCAGAAGCTTTGTTAGACTATAAATTCACACAAGCTATTTATTTATTAAACAGAATAGAAGTACCAACCATTGCTTATGCCATTGGAAATGGAGAACCAATTAATTTAACAGTGAATGATTTGGGAGAATCTATTCGACATCAATACAATTTGGTGGTATTTGATTTAAAAAAAGGATATCCGGATGCCAAAAAAATAAAAACCATTATAATTGTCAAACCAACCCAACCATTTACCGAGATCGATAAGTTAAAATTGGATCAATATTTAATGTCTGGAGGAAATATCCTTTGGGCAGTAGATAAATTGTATGCCGAATACGATAGTCTGAAAAAAACAGAGGGCAGTTATGTAGCCTATGACCGAGGGCTTGGCTTAGACGATTTATTTTTTAAATATGGTATTCGAATGAACAGTAATTTGGTTCAAGATTTAAACTGTGCTAAATTACCCATGGTAGTGGGTAAGCAAGCCGATGGCAGTCCAATGATTCAACGTATCCCTTGGCCTTATTATCCTTTTTTATTAGGTGAGGATCGTCACCCATTGGTACAAAACTTGGATCGGGTTTTGTCTTTGTTTCCTTCAAGCATTGACACATTGGTTAATGCGAACATTAAAAAAACAATTTTATTAAGTACTGATTCTACTTCTAGAATTATAGCAACCCCTAACTTGGTTTCCTTGAACAGTGTCAAGGAGGAGGCGGATATGGCAAGTTTTACTCAAGTGCATTTACCAATTGCTGTATTATTGGAAGGAAAATTTAGTTCATTGTATGCCAATAGAATACCAACTGCACTTAAAGACAGTATTTTTAAAACAACTGGTCAGGCCTATCAGGCTTTAGCTAGCGTAAATGCTAAGCAAATAGTGATTGCTGATGCAGATATTTTTACCAATCAGTTGGATAAAACTAGGGGACCCTTGCCTATGGGCATGATTCCATTTGAGGACTATCAATTTGCCAACCATGATTTTTACATGAACTGTATGGCTTATTTGAATGAGCCTACCAGCTTATTAGAAAGTCGAAACAAATTTGTAATTTTGCGTTTGTTGAATAAGCAGAAAGTAGAAGAAAATAGGCTATTTTGGCAACTACTTATCATCACAAGTCCTTTTTTATTCTTGACTATTGGGTTTTTAGTTTGGACCAATTATCGAAAACGTCGATTTGCTCTGTAGGAGCGGATGTACTAACTTTATCTTATGACAACAGATCAATTGGTATACCTTGTTTTTGGCTGTGTAATTTCAATTGCATTGATACTTGACTTAGGATTTTTGAGTAAAAAAAATAGTATCATTTCCATTCGGCAAGCTTTACGTCAAACATTTTTTTGGGTCTTGTTGGCCCTTGCTTTTTTTATTTTTATGTGGTTGGAAGAAGGTCAAAAATTAGCATTTGAGTTTTTAAGTGGGTATTTAATGGAATGGAGTTTGAGCATTGATAATATTTTTGTTTTCATTCTAATTTTTAGCGCTTTTAAAGTAAAAGAAAAATACATCCCACGTGTTTTATTGATAGGTATTTTGACTGCCATTTTATTACGCGTTATTTTCATTACAGTGGGTGTAGCCTTGGTAGCAAAGTTTGCTTGGGTTTTGTACATTTTTGGGGTTTTCTTATTGTATACCGGCTATAAAATGTTTATTGCAGGAGAGGAATCTGAATTTAATCCTGAAACATCGAAAGTCTATTTATTTTTGAAAAAATATTTACCCATAGGTCCTACTGATGGAGAGGGGAAATTCATCATCAGAGACCAGAACAACAAGCCCCTTTATACTAGTTTATTTGTGGTGGTTATTTTGTTGGCTGCAATAGATTTAGTTTTTGCACTTGATTCAATACCTGCCGTCATGGGTATCTCCAGAAGTAGTTTGGTCATTTACACTTCTAATATTTTTGCTATTCTTGGATTGCGCTCTCTGTTCTTTTTATTGAGAGGAGCAGTCAACCAATTTGAACATCTTCAACAAGGCATTGCCATTGTACTTATTTTTATTGGTGCAAAAATGTTAGGTGAACATTACATCAACCAATGGTTAGATAAAAATACCCAAGTGCTAATTTCATTAATGTTTATTATATGCTGTATCACTGGTTCCATCCTGTATTCAATTTTTACAGCCAAGCAAAAATTAGCCAAAGCCACTAAGCATAAAATATAAGCCTCGCCATTTTTGCAAAACAACATCAAACATATTGCCCAAGGTATTGCTGCTCGCTTTATTCAAGTGAACAATTCCAATATTGAACATTTATTGATTGATAGTAGAAGACTTATTTTCCCAGCAACTAGTTTGTTTTTTTCCTTAAAAACGGCACATCAAAATGGTCATGATTATATAGAGGACTTAGTGCAAAGAGGGGTTAAAAATTTTGTAGTGGAAGCTAATTTTGACGTTACAAAATTTCCAACAGTCAATTTCATCTTTGTTGACAATGTCTATCAGGCTTTGCAAAAAATCGCCAAACAACATAGGGCATTGTTTAATTATCCGGTCATTGGTATTACAGGCAGCAATGGCAAAACCATTGTCAAAGAATGGCTGGCACAATTATTAGGCAATACTTTTAATATCGTCAAAAGTCCCAGAAGCTACAATTCACAAATAGGCGTGCCCTTAAGTGTTTGGGGCATGAGTGATGCACATGATTTAGCCATTTTTGAAGCAGGTATTTCTACCAAGGGGGAAATGCAAATTTTAAAAGAAATTATTGAGCCAAGCATTGGTATTTTTACCAATATAGGTACGGCACATCAAGAAGGCTTTGCCAACGAGCAAGAAAAATTAATGGAAAAATGGTTGTTTTTTAAAGATACCCCAACCATTATTGCACCTTATTCCATCTTAGATAAAATAAATACCAAGAAGGATCAAAAAATCATCAGCTGGGGCTATGATGCAAAAGCTAGTTTGAACATTGCCTCAGAGACCTTGCATTCAAAAGGGGTATTACTGAAAGCTATTTATGCGGGAGAGGCCAAAGAATTAGACCTTCCTTTTACAGACAAAGCTTCCATAGAAAATGCCATTAGCTGTTGGGCGACTTTATTATTTTTAGCCATACCAGATACTGCCATACAAGCCGAAGTTTTGCAGTTAAAGCATTTAGAAATGCGTATGCAAATCAAAAAGGGGATGCAACAATGTTATTTATTGAATGACAGTTACAGCAATGATTTATCTTCTATGGCCTTGGCCTTGGATTATGCCAAGCAACAAGCTGGCTTATTGCCCATCACCTTGCTGGTCTCAGACTTTGTGCACTCTAGTGAGCAACAATACCAGAAAGCTGCAGCACTTTTTAATGCTTATCCTGTCAAAAAAATAATTACCATCGGAATGCAGTGGGCATTGTTTTTGAAAAAGAATACAAATTTATTCTCCGCTATACCCTTGGTTCAATCCTACCAGACGACCCATCAATTTTTGACTTCCTTGGATACAACTTTGTTTAAAGAAGAATTTATTTTATTGAAGGGGGCAAGAATTTTTGAGTTTGAAAAAATAAATGCTGCTTTACAATTCCAAACACATCAAACACAATTAGAGGTGAATCTTTCGGCCTTGGTGCATAATTTCAAAGCAGTTAAAAATAAAATTGGTCCAAAGGTAAAAATCATGGCCATGGTAAAAGCCTTTGGCTATGGCACTGGCAGTACCGAAATTGCAAGAATACTTCAGTTTCATCATGTAGATTATTTAGCGGTGGCCTATGCAGATGAAGGGGTGGAGCTCAGAAAGGCGGGTATTCATCTACCCATCATGGTAATGAATGTGGACCTTTCAGTATTTGATACATTGGTTCAATACCATCTAGAACCTGAAATTTTTTCCCTTGATTTATTGTTGCAGTTTACTGCCTTTGTTAAACAACAAGCCATTCCTAATTTCCCTATTCATCTTAAATTGAATACAGGTATGAATCGTTTGGGTTTTGATGAACATGAAATAAAATCAATCAGTACACATCTAAAAAAACAAAACTGGTTAAAAGTGCAATCTATTTTTAGTCATTTAAGTGCCAGTGGTTCGGAACAATTCAAAATGTTTACCGAAATGCAACTAACAAAATTTACTACTTGGGCAGCTGCCATAGAAAATGATTTGGGTTATACCACTATCAAACATATCTCTAATTCTGGGGCTATTTTAGACCATTCTAAATATCATTTGAACATGGTTCGTTTGGGCATTGGCATGTTTGGTATTCCCAAGATGGAAGGGGTTTTTGAAAATGTATTACAATTGCATACCACCATTTCGCAATTAAGAAAGCTAGCCCCCTCCGAAACCGTGGGGTACAATCGTACAGGAATTTTGGATAAAGAGACCATCGTGGCTACGGTCAGGTTGGGTTATGCAGATGGCTATAATAGAAAACTAGGCAATGGGAAAGGGGCCATGTGGGTGAATGGCGTTAGAGCAGCCATTATTGGTTCCATTTGTATGGATATGACTATGATCGATGTGACCGGGATACCCAATGTAAAAGTGGGGGATCAAGTAGAAGTTTTTGGTCCTCATCTTCCAATTGAAACATTGGCAGCTTGGGCAGAAACCATACCCTATGAAATATTAACTTCCATTGGACAAAGAGTAAAACGGGTCTATATTCAAGACTAGCTTATCTTTGTCCTCAATTATATAAAATCTATGAACGGAAAAAAAGTAGCTGCATTTATTGCATTGATCATCTTTATTGATCAAGCCATTAAATTTTATATCAAACTTAATTACTTTATTGGTGAAGAACATGCCATCATTGGAGCCTGGGCTAGATTACATTTTGTAGAAAATGAAGGGATGGCCTGGGGATTGAAATTTGGGGGTGGTTTTGGAAAAATTATCCTAACCTTATTTAGATTGGTGGCGGTGATCTGGGGGGTATTCTTAATCAAAGGATTTATTGAACAGAAATACCATAAAGGATTTATCATTTGTGCGGCCTTAATTTTTGCTGGTGCAGTGGGCAATTTGATTGATAGTTTATTTTATGGAATGATCTTTGATGCCAGTTATCCATATACGACCATGGTGGCGCACTTATTTCCAAGCACTGGCGGCTATGCATCTTTTTTACATGGCAAAGTGGTGGACATGTTTTATTTTCCTATCATCAGGGATGCTCATTTTCCAAAATGGTTCCCTATCTGGGGTGGCGAGGATTTTGAGTTTTTCCGTCCTGTTTTCAATTTTGCTGATGCTTCCATCAGTACCGGGGTGATTGCATTATTTGTCTTCCAAAAGAAGTTTTTTAAGGAGCCAACACAGGACTTAGCCAAAGAGGTAGAAGAGCCAGCCAAATAAATACTGGGCTAAATTTCAAAAAAATGGGCTGACCTTTTATAGCAGCTTATTCGTACCTTCAAGCCCTAAAAATGAGCTAGGACAAGCGTTTTATGAATATGAAATACCCCGAATTAAATGGACTAAATCTTCCCGCTATTGAAGCAGAAATTTTAGCCACCTGGAAATCAGAACAAGCTTTTGAACAATCTGTTTCACTAAGAGAAGGCAAAAAGCCCTTTGTATTTTATGAGGGACCACCTAGTGCCAATGGAATGCCAGGGATACATCATGTCATTTCAAGAACTTTAAAAGACATGGTTTGTAGATACAAAACCATGCAAGGATTTCAAGTAAAAAGAAAGGGTGGATGGGATACGCATGGTTTACCTGTTGAATTAGGTGTAGAAAAAGAATTGGGGATTACGAAAGAAGATATTGGTAAAAAGATAAGTGTAGAAGACTACAATAAAAAATGTAGAGAAGCGGTTCTGCGATATAAAAAAGAATGGGACGACATCACCAATAAAATGGGCTACTGGGTGGATTTAAATCATCCCTACATCACTTTTGAAAACGATTATATTGAAACTCTTTGGTGGATATTGAGTACGCTTTACAAAAAAGGATATTTGTATCAAAGTGTGAGTATACAACCTTATTCGCCTGCGGCAGGCACAGGGTTGAGTTCGCATGAACTAAATCAACCAGGAACATATAAAGATGTAAAAGATACCTCTGCTGTAGCGATGTTTAAGGCACTGGAAAATGCAGAAAGTCAATTTTTATTTGATGCAATAAAAGCAGTCAATACAAAATCTACAGAAGTATTTTATATGGCATGGACCACCACGCCATGGACCTTACCTTCTAATTTAGGTTTAACGGTAGGGCCCAATATTGATTATGTTTTGGTAGCAACTTACAATCCATATACCGCCATCCCAGTGAATGTGGTATTGGCCAAAGCATTGCTTGGCAAATATTTTAAAGAAGAAGGGGAGGGATTAGAAAGTTTTGCAGAAGGAGATAAAATTATTCCTTGGAAAATTATTGCTACTTGCAAAGGAAGTGAATTGAATAGTTTGCGTTATGAGCAATTGATGCCCTTTGAAGCCAATGATCCTAAAACATTTGAAGGAGATCCTTTCAAAATTGTATTGGGTGATTTTGTGACTACAGAAGATGGTACAGGTATCGTGCATACTGCACCTGCCTTTGGTGCAGATGATTATAAAGTAGGACAAAAAAATAATTTAGGCATTATAACCTTAGTGGATAGAGCAGGAAAATTTGTTGAAGGGGTTGGCGCATTTAGCGGTCGGTATGTAAAAAACTACAAAGATGAAAAAGAGTACCAAGATGTGAATGTGGATATTTCCGTACAATTGAAAAAAGAGAACCGCGCATTCAAAGTAGAAAAATATGAGCACAGTTATCCGCATTGTTGGAGAACAGATAAGCCAATTTTATATTATCCATTAGATGCTTGGTTTATCAAAACTACTGCTGTAAAAGATAGAATGGTGGAGTTGAATAAAACCATTAACTGGAAACCAAAGAGTACAGGGGAGGGTCGTTTTGGAAATTGGTTAGAGAACATGGTGGACTGGAATTTATCCAGAAGTAGGTATTGGGGAACGCCACTTCCAATTTGGAGAACAGAGGATGGTACTGAAGAAATTTGTATTGGATCAATAGATGAATTAACAAAGAACTATACAGCTGCAAAAGAAAAAGGGTTGAATAAAGAGGTTAATTTAAAAATCATCAATGGTAGATTAGATGTTGATTTACACAAGCCATTTGTAGATCAAATTGAATTAGTAAGTGCAAGCGGCCAACCAATGAAACGTGTTTCGGATTTAGTAGACGTTTGGTTTGACTCTGGTGCGATGCCTTATGCGCAATGGCATTATCCATTTGAAAACAAAGATTTAATTGATAAAGGCCAAGCCTTTCCTGCCGATTTTATTTGCGAGGGTGTCGATCAAACCCGTGGTTGGTTTTATACTTTACACACCTTGGGTGTACTACTTTTTGATAGTGTGGCGTACAAGGCAGTCATGAGCAATGGTTTAGTATTGGATAAGAATGGCAATAAGATGAGTAAGCGATTGGGCAATGTGGTGAATCCCTTTGAAACCATTGAAAAATATGGGGCTGATGCTACTCGTTGGTATTTGGTTACCAACGCTTCGCCTTGGGACAATTTAAAATTTGATTTAGCAGGCATACAAGAAGTACAAAGAAAATTCTTTGGCACTTTATACAATACCTATCAATTTTTTGCCTTGTATGCGAATGTGGATAATTTTCATTTTGAACAAGCGCCTATTGCGCTTGCAGCAAGACCAGAAATTGATCGTTGGATTATTTCATCTTTACATAGTTTGGTCCAAACAGTGACGAATGCCATGGATGATTTTGAACCCACCACTGCAGGTAGGGCCATTGAAACTTTTGTTGATGAACATTTAAGTAATTGGTATGTGCGTTTGTGTCGCAGACGTTTTTGGAAAGGCAGTTATACCCAAGATAAAATTGCTGCTTACCAAACCTTGTATGAATGTATTGAAACCATAGCTAAATTAATGGCGCCGATTGCCCCTTTCTTCTGTGATCAAGTGTTTAGGAATTTAAACAGCATTACAAAAAAACATGAAGTGATTTCTATACATCACGCAGATTTTCCAAAAGCAGACCTAAGCAAAATTGATGCTGCTTTAGAATCTAGAATGCAAATGGCACAAGATATTTGTTCCTTGGTTTTATCTATTCGCAAAAAAGTGAATATCAAAGTGCGTCAGCCTTTGCAAAAAATATTAATTCCTGTTTTAGATCCAGCCACTAAAACGGCCATTGAATTAATGGAAGAATTAATACTTGCTGAAGTAAACGTTAAAGAAATTAATTATATAACGGAGACAGAAGGGGTGATTAGTAAAAAGGTAAAAGCCAATTTCAAATTATTGGGCGCTAAGTTGGGTACGAAGATGAAACAGGCATCAGCAGTCATTGCCAATTTGACCCAAGCGCAGATTTCTAGCTTAGAAAAAGAGGGAAGCTTGGCTTTAGACATTGAAGGAGAGACTATTCAGTTGCTAATCAATGAGGTAGACATTATAGCAGAAGATATACCAGGATGGAGTGTTGCAGTCAAAAATGCGCTCACTGTTGCCTTAGATATAACCATTAGCCCGGAGTTATTCAAGGAAGGCAATGCCCGTGAGCTGATAAATAGGGTCCAAAACATCAGAAAAGAGTCAAATTTTGACTTAACTGACAAGATTTTGCTTGAAATTGAGGAGAATACGGAATTGAAGGAGTCCATTATTCAATTTTCGGACTATATTTGCCGCGAAATTCTAGCACACCAAATTGACTGGGTCCCTGTCTTAAAAGAAGCGGTGGAAGTCGAGATAAATGAGCAAAAATTAAGGATTTCAGTTAGACAAAAAGGATAATTATGGCTACAAAAAAACCAGCTCCTAAAAAAGCAGCGCCTAAAAAGGCAACACCTGTAAAGAAGGTAGCACCCAAAAAAGCCGCCCCTACAAAAAAAGTGGCACCTACAAAAAAGTCAGCACCTAAAAAAGCTGCTCCTGTAAAAAAAGCTGCTCCTAAAAAAGTTGCTCCTGTAAAAAAAGCTGCTCCTAAAAAAGTAGTGCCCGTAAAAAAAATCGTTCCTAAAAAAGCAGTAGCTATTAAAAAAGCGGTCCCTGTTAAAACACCTATAAAAAAAGCCACCCCCATTAAAGCCCCTTTAAAAAAAGCAGTTCCTGTTAAAGGAAATGCAAAACCAATTATTCCTGCTAAAGCTCCCATCAAAGCACCAGTTGCTGTAAAGCCTGTTGAAAAATATGTACCACCTGCAAAGCCAGTGCCTAAAATTCCTACACCTCCAGTTAAACCAGTGCGTAAAGTAGCAGAACCCATTAAAGATATTAAAGTTCCAAAAATAGCATCCAAAAGCAGTGTACCGTATCAACCTGGCTATGTACCTATGGAAAGAAGAAAAGAAGTTGAAAGATCAACCGATACTTTAGTAAAATACTCAGACGCTGAATTAAAAGAATTCAAAGATTTAATCAGCAATAAATTAGATGCAGCAAAAAAAGAATTACTTTATTTACAAGGCATTATTACCCGCAAGGATGAATTAGGTGGTGACAATGATGATGCTAGATACATGACCATGGAAGATGGTAGTGTAAGCATGGAAAGAGAGCAACTGGGACAAATGGCCAGCCGTCAAATCACTTTTATTGACCATTTAGAAAAAGCCTTGATGCGTATCGAAAACAAAACCTATGGTATTTGTAGAGTAACAGGGCGTTTGATAGATAAAGCTCGTTTGCGCGCAGTGCCTCATGCTACTTTAAGCTTAGAAGCTAAATTGGGGTATGTTAGAAACAGCAATGAACAATAATTTAGAGCAATCATAAAAAAACCCCGATAGAATTATCGGGGTTTTTTGTAAGCTTTATTTTACTTCCTGCATATCAATGAGCTTTCTGTAATAACCATTTTGCGCAACCAATGCATCATGGTTGCCTCTTTCCACGATATTGCCTTTTTGTAAAACAATAATTTCATCCGCATGTCTAATGGTAGACAATCTATGTGCAATGACAATGGACGTTCTGTTTTGCATCATATTATTGATGGCTTCTTGCACAAGTTTCTCGCTTTCAGTATCTAAGGCCGAAGTGGCTTCATCTAAAATTAAAATGGGTGGGTTCTTTAAAACCGCACGGGCAATGGTCAAGCGCTGGCGTTCACCACCACTTAATTTACTACCTCTATCCCCAATCATACTTTGAAAGCCCCCTTCTTTTTTAATGATAAAATCGTAAGCATTGGCAATTTTTGCAGCTTCTATAATTTCTACTTCAGTAGCATCTGGCTTGCCTAAAGCAATATTGGCAGCAATGGTATCATTGAATAAAATAGGTTCTTGCGTAACAATGCTTATTAGATTTCTTAAACTTTGTAAACTATAAGCTTTAATATTTTTCCCATCTATATATAAATTTCCTGCACTTACATCATGAAAGCGAGGTACTAAATCGGCTAGGGTACTTTTTCCTGCACCTGAAGAGCCTACCAAGGCGACTGACTTGCCTTTTTCAATAGTCAAGTTAATGTCTTTTAATATGCTCGTATCTTGATAGTGAAATTGTACATTGCTAAATTCAATAGATGTTTTAAAACTATCCAATACAATGGGCTGATCAGTTTCTTCCACCGTCAGTGGAGCTTCTAAAATTTCATTCAATCTATCTAAAGTGGCATTTCCTCTTGTCACGTTGTAAGCCGCTTGCGATAAGGCTTTAGCAGGATTGATGATTTGGGAAAATAAAGCCACATAGGCAATGAAAGAACTACCGGTAAGTATCTCTCCATTTAAAACCAATTTACCCCCAAACCACAAAACACCACACAAAATAACTACGCCCAAGGTTTCAGAAACAGGAGAAGCCAAATCGCGTTTATTGAGTATTTTATTTTTAATATGAAAAATTTCATCCACCAAAGCAAAAAATTGTTTCTTTACTCTCCCTTCTGCATTAAAAGCTTTAATGATTCTTAAGCCGGTTAAAGTTTCTTCCATCTGGCTTAAAATTTCACCCCATTTTACTTGAGCTTTGTTGGTGTGTTTTTTTAAGCTTCTGCCAATGCGACCAACTATCAAACCTGCAAGGGGTAATAATATAAATACAAATAAAGTAAGCTTCACGCTTATGATAAATAAAAAAATTAAAATTCCTAAAATATTTAAAGGCTCTTTAATTAACCCTTCTAGTGCACCAATCACAGAAGTTTCTAATTCGGTAATATCATTGGAGGATCTACTTAAGATATCTCCTTTACGTTGTTCAGTAAAATAACCAATGGGTAATTGTAATATTTTTTCATAGAGAAGTCTGGAGTATTTGCGGGTTACAGCATTCCGTATGGGTGCCAAAAAATAATAAGACAAATATAAAAAAGTGTTCTTTAGAAATATATTAATAATGATCGCTAAACAAATCCAACCGAGGGCAGTCACTTTGCCATGGGTATCGATGATTTCTTGTAAAAAACCGTAGACCACCTCTTTGATATTGCCAGCACTACCTGAAGTAGCGGCTGTCTTTATCACACCGGTTAATTCTCCTTTTTGAAAAATTAGGTCCATAAAGGGCATTAACATCCCTAAAGAAAATAAACCAAAGACAATTGATAAAGTAATAAATAGGCTATACCAAGCCATATAGGCCTTGTATTCTCTAATATAACTTATGATGCGAATAAATTTCTTCATATTCAAAATTATTCCCGCAGAATAATGAGCAAAGTAACTAATTTTACAGCGAATCAACGATTTTGATTATGGAGGAAGGAAAAAGACAAAAACAAGTGGCTGGGGCCATTCAAAGCGCCCTTAACGATATCTTTTTAAAACTAGGGCTGACCAATATACAGGGAGGAATGATATCCATCTCTTCTGTAAAAGTGACCCCGGATTTATTGGAGGCTAGAATTTATTTGAGTTTATTTCAGGTTAAAGACTCAGAAGCTTCTTTTAAGAAAATACAAGCACAGGCATGGGAAATCAAAAAGCATCTTTCTGATACCATGAAGCATCAGTTGAGACGCATACCTGTATTGCATTTTTATTTAGACGATACGTTGGATTATGTTTTTAAAATGGATGAGATTCTAAAAAATTTATAAGTGCATTTTTTATTTGCATGGCGTTATTTTAGAGGTAAATATGCTTTTCAGGCAATTCAAATCATTGCATGGGTAAGTGTATTCGCTATTGCGATTGGTACAGCTGCACTTATTTTAATCTTGAGTGTTTCCAATGGTTTTACCGATATTGTTAAAGGTTTGTATTCGGATTTCTATGCCGATGTGCGCGTGACACCAGTGCAAGGAAAATTTTTTACTTTATCAGACAGTACCTATAGTTTAGTTGAAAAAATGGATGGTGTTAAAGCGGTGAGCAGGGTAGTTGAAAACAGAGCCCTCCTTGTTAAAGACAATTTTCAAGCAGTGGTCATGGTCAAAGGCATCGATACCTCCTATAGCTACATCAACAATATAAAAGCGCATTTAAAAAGAGGTAAATCCGTGATCGGAGATTTGAATAACCCTAAACTAATCATGGGTATTGGTATTGAACAAAAGCTAGGTTTGTTCCAACGTTTTATTGGAGATACGCTTCAGTTGTTTGCCGTTAACAGATCAGGAAAATCTATCACTAACTTTAATCAATTGAGTACTTTAAACGCCGTGCAATCAGGTGCTTTCTCTGTGCAACAAGAGTTTGATGACCAATATGTTTTTACCAATTATGCTTTTGCACAGTATCTATTTGATCTTGCACCCAATCAGGTTTCAGCGCTAGAGCTTTCTGTTCAACCAGGTGCAGAGGCAAAAGTATTGAAGGGTTTAAAAAATATTTTTGGAAATCGATTTTCTGTAAAAAATAAATTTCAACAGAACATAGATTTGTACAAGATCATGCAAATGGAAAAGTGGATTATTTTTTCTATTCTTGCATTAATCATGATGGTTGCTTCTTTTAATTTGGTGGGTGCATTGACCATGTTGGTCTTGGAAAAACAAAAAGACATCCATGTTTTACATGCCATGGGTGCTAGACCTTGGGATATTCAGAAAATATTTTTATTGCTATCAGGCATCATGGCCTTTATGGGCGCCTTCATCGGTGGGGGTTTGGCCAGTTTATTTTGTTGGTTACAAAACAGTTTTCACTTTATAAAACTAGGAGGCAATTCCTTTGTAATAGATTATTATCCAGTGAAACCCATGGTGGAAGACTATATAGCTATTATACTTTTAGTGGTTGTTATTGCGGTTGCTGCAGGATGGATTCCAGCGCGCAAGGCCTCAGCGCGTCTTTTCGAAAAAATAAGTTAGCGAAATAAAAAGAGAAATTTTTTCTAAGATTTATATTTTATAAAATTTCTAAAGAAGAGAAAATAAAAAGAGAAATTTTTTCTAAGATTTATATTTTATAAAATCCTAGAAAAAATTAATAATCGCCCATGGTTTCTTCTAATTGACTTAAGGCTTTAGCCAATTGTTCATCATTAGGCGCAATACCATGCCATTCATGACTACCTTGCATAAAATCAACGCCCTTGCCCATTTCTGTTTTCATCAAAATACAAATAGGCTTGCCTTTGCCAGTCAACGATTTGGCTTTATCCAAGGTGGCTACTATATTTTCCATATCGTGTCCATCCATATGTAAAACAGTCCAATGAAATGCATTGAATTTTTCTTCCAAACTATCCAAAGACAGTACTTTGCTAAGCGGGCCATCAATTTGTTGACCATTCACATCAACGGTAGCAATTAAATTATCTACTTTATTATGTGCAGCAAACATTACGGCTTCCCAAATTTGTCCTTCTTGCAATTCGCCATCGCCATGCAAACAATAAACAGTGCGGTCATCGTTATTGTATTTTTTTGCAAGTGCAGCGCCAATGGCCACGCTCATACCTTGTCCTAAAGATCCACTCGCAATTCTTATACCAGGTAAATGATCATGTGTTGTAGGATGTCCTTGTAAACGAGAATTTATTTTTCTAAAACTGGCCAATTCTTTCACATCAAAATAACCTGACCTTGCTAGTACAGCATAGAATACGGGAGAGATATGTCCATTGGATAAAAAGAAAAGATCTTCGTTTTTGCCATCCATTGAAAAATGGGTATCAATTTTCATCACTTTAAAATAAAGTGCAGTGAGAAAATCGGTGCAACCCAAAGAACCACCTGGGTGACCACTTTGTTGAGCATGCACCATTCTTACAATATCTCTTCTAATCTGAGAAGCAATTTTTGTTAAATCGATTGTAGCCATAATTGTTTTATTCTATTGTGGGCAAAGATAGAATTCATAGTCTAATTTGCATTGGAAATCTAGCAAAACCCAAAAAAGACTTGTGTTCGATTCGATGATTTGCGTAGCTTTGAAGACTCAAATAAACCTAATATGTCAGAAGAGTTAAAGAAAATAGCCCAAAATGCAGAAACTAGCATGAAAAAGGCCATCAATCACTTAGAAATTGAGATTTCCAAGATTAGGGCTGGTAAAGCCTCACCTTCCATTTTAGAGGGCATCAATGTAGATTATTATGGAACGCCAACACCAGTTAGTCAAGTTGGCAATATTCAAGTATTGGACAGCAGAACCATTAGCATTCAACCTTGGGAAAAAAATATGTTGGCATTAATTGAAAGAGCCATTATGGGAGCCAATATTGGTATTACCCCTCAAAATGATGGGATTCAAATTAGATTGTTCACACCACCTTTGACCGAAGAACGTCGTAAAGAATTGGTGAAAAAAGCAAGTGCAGAAGGAGAATTAAGCAAGGTATCAATTCGAAATATCAGAAGAGACCATATTGAACAAGTGAAGAAATTGCAAAAAGATGGAGCGAGTTTAGACATTTGCAAAGGCGCCGAAGACGAGATTCAACAAATCACTGATAAGCATATTAGTTTGGTGGAAAAACATTTAGAGTCGAAAGAAAAAGAAATCATGACCATCTAATTGGTGCAATAAATCTTACTACAATAAGCCCTGGTACTTTTAGTGTCGGGGCTTATTTACGATATAGACGCCTACTAAAATAATGAACAGGCTACCTACTTGTAAGATGGAAATGGTTTCTCCATAATAGACTCCCCAGGCCACCGCCACGATGGGTATCCCATAGGTCACCATGGATGCAAAAATAATACTAGCTCTTTTAATAAGTAGGTAAAAAAGAATAGAAGAGATAGAAGTACCTACCACACCTAAGCACACAGCACTCCAGGTAGCTTTGATAAGGAGGGGGTTACTAAAATTTAAATTAAAATAACCAGTGGCATAAAGAATCAATGCGCTAGGAATGATTAAAAAAACAAAGGCAACAGAAGCAATGTCGAGGGCGCGAATGTTTTGTAAAAATTTTCCGACCATATTTACATTCAAGCCATATAAAAAAGTGGCTAGTAAGACCAAGGCAGCATAAGTTAAATTTTCTAAGCTAATATTTTTACCCGCTGCAAAAAGTAAACATAGTCCAATAAAACCTATTAGAATGCCTAGCATTTTTTGGGTACCTGCTGCTATTTTGAAAAAAAACAAGCCCACCAAAATGGTAAACAAAGGAGTCAATGAGTTTAAAATTCCTGCCAGTGCACTATCAATTTTAGTTTCAGCGATACAAAATAAAAAAGCAGGAATAAAATTGCCAATGATACCAGAAACTAAGACCAGGCCAATTTTATCTTTGGGTATTTTTTTAATAGCTTTAAAAGCAAAGGGCAATAAGATCAAACCCGCAAAAAGCATGCGCAGCGCAGCCACCTGATAGGGCGAAAGTTGGGTGAGCCCTTCTTTCATCAGTATAAAGGAACTGCCCCAAATCAGTGCTAAGATGCAAAAAATGACCCAATGAATGAACTTGTTGTTCATGTGCTAAAATTTTGGGTAAAGATGCTTGATTTTTTATAAAAGTGGATAAATACTTGGTCAATTGGCCATAAATTAGCCCTGATTCCTTTTCTTTGTGCACATGAATCAGCAAGCGAATTATTCTATTAAAGTGGACCAATTTGAAGGTCCTTTTGATCTTCTACTTTTCTTTATAGAGCGAGATGAAATGGATATTTACAATATTCAAATTACAAAAATCATCAACGATTTTTTAAACTTTATTCATGATCAAGAAAAAGTAAACATTGAATTAAGCAGTGAGTTTATCTTGTTTGTTTCTACTTTAATGCGGATCAAAGCAAAACTTTTATTACCAAGAAAGGAATTAGATGCACTGGGCAATGAAATTGATCCTAGACAAGAGTTGATTGATAAAATTTTAGAGTACAAAAAATACAAAGAAGCAGCAGTGCAAATGGCCGACTTGGAAGCGCTTCGAATGTTGATGATGAAACGTGGCAATATTCAACAAGAAATGTCACTAGTGGGAGAAGAAGCGGCTGAAGGTACGGAATTGCAAACAGTGACTTTATTCAAATTGATGAAGTCTTTTGAAAAAGTAATGACGCGATTACAAGACCGTCAAAATAAGCCAGTACATACTGTGGTTAGATATAATTATACCATGGAAGGTAGCAGGGCTTATTTGTTAGATATTGTGAGAGAAGGGAAAACAGTGGCGTTTGAAAAAGTATTTGATATCTGTCAAGACCGAGTGCATGCCTTGTTCTTATTCTTATCTATCTTAGAATTGTCTCAACAAAAATACATGAAATTAATGGTGGGAGAAGGCCGCAATAATTTCATTATCGAATGGAATGAAAATAGAGATGATGATTTAGAGCCAGGCCATGTAGATAATTTTGATTCTTATGAAACGCCTAACCTAGCTTCTTTCAAAGATGATCCGATTCAAGAAGAGAAAAGCAAAGAGGAGAACTATGGAGATTTTGACCCTAGCTTAAACTAAAAGGCTAATGGCTAAGTAAGTTTAGCTTAAAGCATTTGTCACCCTTCCCATTTTAGTAAACTTTATACCTCAGACATAATCTGCTTGCCTAGTAAGGCTTTCACAGCATCTGCGATAGCCAGTGCATCGTAGTGACACTCCTGGTATAATTCTTTTAAGCTTCCGTGTTCAATAATACTATCAGGAATACCTAATAGGGTAATTTTACTGTTGTAATTGTGCTCATTCATGAATTCTAAAATGGCTGAACCCATACCGCCCACCACAGTCGCATCTTCTACTGTTACAATTTTATCATAGTTGGCAAACACTTCATGTAATAAAGCTTCATCCAAAGGTTTTACAAAACGTATATCATAATGTGCAGCATCAATACCTTCTGCTCTTAAATTTCTTATGGCTATTTGAGCAAAATTTCCAGGATGCCCTAAAGATAAGATAGCAATCTCGCTACCGTCTTTTAATTTTCTACCTTTTCCAATCGTAATTTTTTCAAATGGCTTTTGCCAATCTACTAAAACACCTTCTCCTCTTGGATATCTAATCACAAAGGGGGCATTGGTTTCAGGTAATTGTGCTGTATACATGAGATTGCGTAATTCCACTTCATTCATTGGCGCAGCAATAATCATATTGGGGATGCATCTAAAAAAAGCAATATCATAACAGCCATGGTGGGTAGGTCCGTCTTCTCCTACAAGTCCTGCTCTATCTAAACAAAACACCACGGGTAAATTTTGCAAGGCTACATCGTGAATGACTTGATCATAGGCTCTTTGCATGAAGGAAGAATAAATATTACAAAATGCTTTTATGCCTTGTGTAGCTAAACCAGCACTTAAGGTAACTGCATGTTGTTCGCAAATACCTACGTCGAAAGCCCTATCAGGCATGGCTTCCATCATGAACTTCAAAGAAGAACCGCTTGGCATTGCAGGGGTAATACCCATGATGGATGGATTCAATTTAGCTAGTTCTACAATGGTATGCCCAAATACATCTTGGTATTTTGAAGGCTGCGGTGTTTCAATTTTTTTCTTGATGATCTCGCCAGTTAATTTATCAAATAAACCAGGAGCATGCCATTTGGTTTGGTCCTTTTCAGCCAAGGCATAACCCTTTCCTTTTACAGTTAGAATATGTAAAATTTTAGGACCTGGAATTTCTTTTAAATCTTTTAAAGTATCTACCAGATTAGCAATATTGTGCCCATCGATAGGCCCAAAATAACGAAGGTTCAAAGCTTCAAATAAATTACTACTCTTAGAAATAACTCCTTTTAAACTTGCTTCCACTTTAGAAGCCATTTCACGGGTAAAGGTTTTACCAATGGGCAATTTGCCCATCAACTGCCAAAGTTCATCTCTTACTTTATTGTAGGTAGGTGAAGTACTAATATCAGTTAAGTATTCTTTAAGGGCACCCACATTAGGATCGATACTCATGCAATTGTCATTCAATATAATTAAGACATCACTATCGGCAACACCAGCATGGTTCATAGCTTCGAAAGCCATACCTGCTGTCATGGAGCCGTCCCCTATAACAGCTACCGATTTTCTATTTTCTTTTTTATACTTAGCGGCCATCGACATGCCCAAGGCAGCAGAAATAGATGTTGAAGAGTGACCTACACCAAAAGTATCGTACTCGCTTTCTGATCTTTTAGGAAAACCACTTAAGCCGTTGTATTTTCGGTTAGTAATAAATTCATCTCGTCTTCCAGTTAAAATTTTATGGCCATAGGCTTGATGACCTACATCCCATACCAGTTGATCATAAGGGGTATTGTAAATATAATGGAGTGCTACAGTCAATTCAACTACCCCTAAGCTTGCTGCAAAATGCCCGCCATGCACACTCACCACATCAATAATGTACTGACGCAATTCGTCACATACTTGATGTAGTTTTTCTTTGGAAATCTTTTTTAAGTCTTCCGGATTGTTGATGATCTTTAATAAAGGGCCCGCCTCAATCTGCATGCTTCAAATTTGTGTTGTAAAAGTAAGTTAATAACGTAAATATTCAACAATTGTTTAAACTGAAATATAGACAATTGCCATCTACCCAATTATTTGGCCATCTATCCAATCTAAAGCCCAATAAACTAGCAAATAAGAGTAAATTTGAAAGACATGAAAAAGTCTGCTTCCTTATATTGGATTTGCCAAATTGCCGGCTGGTTAAGCTATGGGCTCACCATTATATTTTTTGCCTATATGTTGGAGAAGCAATTAAGCCTCACTTTTTATCCAAGAATTTTAATCAATATGATTTTGGGAGTTTCGTTGACTCATTTGTTGAGAAAATCAATGATTCAACTTTCTTTGAGACCACCTACACCAAGCAAACAATGGTGGAAAATATTTTCATTGATTATATTTTTCTCCATATGCTTTAGTTTACTTACTAGTTCAATCATTGAAATATTCAGGTTGTTTGATACGGACAGAGAAGGCCCTAAGAATATGGTCAATCAGTTTAGTTTCTCTATTTCAAGTATTGTAAAAAACTGGAATGCAGATAGGGTCAATAAAAGGTTTTTATTTAGTTTGATTTTGGATACCCCTATTTTTTTGGTATGGATTTCGATTTATGTTTTATGGCATTATATAGAGTTTACCAATTCCGAAGAGGTGAATAAAGTAAAATTAGAAACCATCATTAAAGAATTAGAATTAAAAACCATTAAGTCACAAATCAATCCGCATTTTATTTTTAATGCCTTAAACAGCATTCGAGCCTTGGTAGATGAAGATCCACAAAGAGCAAGACAGGCCATTACAGAATTAAGCAATATTCTAAGAAGTAGTATTCAGGTAGACAAAGTGGAAATCACATCTTTAGAAAAAGAATTAAATATTGTCAAAGATTATTTGGCTTTAGAATACATCCGCTTTGCAGATAGATTAAAAATAGAATATGAAATTGATCCCAATTCTTTAGAGAATCAAATGCCTCCTATGATGTTGCAGACATTAGTGGAGAATGCCATCAAACATGGACTGAGTAAGCAGCCTGGGGATTGTTTAATAAAAATTACTTCAAAATTCGAACAAGATAAATTGGTCTTAGCAGTACAAAATACTGGTTTATTGCAATCTACGGAACGAGCTGGTTTTGGATTACAAAGCACAAGAGAGCGATTGAATATATTGTACCATGGTCAAGCCTTATTTGAAATATTTCAATGCAAGTCCAATCAAGTCACTGCCAAATTAACCATACCCTTATCCATTCCAAAAAAATAATATATGCCCATTAAAGCTATCATAATTGACGATGAAAGATTGGCTCGCAATGAGTTAAAAAAATTATTGATGCTGTATCCTGAAATTTTAATTATTGACGAGGCGAGTAATGTAGACGAAGGAATAGAAAAAATTGATTTAGCAAGACCTGACCTTATTTTTTTAGACATTCAAATGCCAGGCAAAACAGGCTTTGATTTATTGGCAGAATTAGAAAAAGCACCCAAGGTAATTTTCACTACTGCTTATGATGAATTTGCTTTAAAAGCATTCGAAGTAAATGCTTTGGATTATTTATTAAAGCCCATCGATCCAAAAAGATTGTCCGATGCGATTCAAAAATTACAAGCTGAAATTGAATTAGAACGTGCAAGTTTATCTGGCAATCAAAGAGGTCCATTGTCGGAATCAGATCAAGTATTTGTAAAAGACGGAGAAAAATGTTGGTTTGTAAAATTACAGGACATTCGTTTGTTTGAAAGTGTGGGCAATTATGCAAAAGTTTATTTTGATACCAATAAGCCACTTATTTTGAAATCCTTGAATGCCTTGGAAGACAGATTAGACGACCGTGTCTTTTTTAGAGCCAATAGAAAACACATTATCAATTTGCATTGGATCGAAAAAATTGAACCTTATTTTAATGGAGGTTTGCTGGTGGAATTAAAAGGAGGAGAAAAAATAGAAATAAGCCGTCGACAAACGGTGAAGTTCAAAGAAATGATGAGTTTTTAATGGACTATTTATTCAAGCTGTGAATGGCCGCAGAAATGGCAGTGATTAAAGCTGGATCTTTTTCAGCTGCATTGCCTACCACAATGATGTCTGCACCCGCTAAACAATTTTCTTTTGCTTTTTCAGCAGAAGTAATACCACCTCCTACGATCAAAGGAATTTCTAAGTGTTTGGCTACTTCTTTAATCATGGCAGTTGGAATGGCTTTTAATGCACCACTGCCCGCATCCATGTAAATAAGTTTAAGCCCCAGCATTTCACCAGCCATGGCAGTACATATGGCTATATCATTTTTGTTGGAAGGAATTGGGTTGGTATTGGATATATAAGATACAGTGGTAGGTGTTCCACCATCAATTAGCATATAGCCTACAGGAATAATTTCTAAACCACTTTGTCTTACAAATGGAGCGCTGATCACATGTTGGCCAATCAATAATTCTGGATTGCGTCCAGAAATTAATGACAAATACAATAAGGCATCTGCTTTGGGGGTAATTTGATCTGGAGATCCAGGAAACAAAAGAATAGGAATGGAACAATGTTTTTTTATAGTCGTGACCATGGTATCCAAAGTATCGGTCACCACCAAGCTTCCACCTACAAAAAAGAAATCAACTTTTGCTTTGACTGCTATATCAATAGTATGGATTAAGCTTTGTTCGTTTAATTTGTCTGGGTCAATCAGAACTGCAAAAGCTTTTTGTGCTTTTGCCTTGCCATTGGCGATAGTATGGTATATCTGCTGCGTCATTGATTAAGACCCGAAAGGTGCATCTTTTTGTTCGAAACTTCAAAATTATCCAATTTAATTATATACGAAGCGACTATTATCTATTTATTACTAAAAAATCCAATAATCCTAGGTTTTTTTTTCGCAGAAACTAACATTATGTGGGGATAAATCACAGAAATCAAGCCGGATAAGCTGTTTAATTAAATCCACATATCTTTTCCACAGCTGTTGATATTTCCATGGCTTCAATATCGTCTTAGAGGGATATTTTCGTATACCCATCATGGTTTTTGAAAAACCTAAAGGGATAACCCACTAACATCCAAAATAGAATAAAAACCATGGCTACTCCAAAAACAAAAAAAGGCTTAGAGTTTTCTCGCCGATTTACTAAAGAGAATGTTTCTCCATTCGATCAATTTGAATACGACTACAGAGATAGCGTAATCAAAAATCCAAACGGAGAAAAAGTATTTGAAATGACCAATGTGGAGGTGCCGAAACAGTGGAGTCAAATAGCTACAGATATTCTTGCACAAAAATATTTTAGAAAAGCAGGTGTTCCACAACCAGATGGTTCATTAGGTCGTGAAACAACGGTGAAGCAAGTGGCACATCGTATGGCCAATTGTTGGAGAGTGTGGGGAGAGCGTTATGGTTATTTCGCTACAGAAAAAGATGCGCAAGTATTCTATGAGGAATTAGTATATAGTATATTAAATCAAGCCTGTGTGCCTAACTCGCCACAATGGTTTAATACTGGTTTACACGAAAGCTATGGTATCACTGGTGGTGCTCAAGGTCACTATTATGTAGATCCTACCGATAAAAAATTAAAAAGATCAACAAGTGCCTACGAGCGTCCTCAACCGCATGCCTGTTTTATATTAAGTGTAAGTGATGATTTAGTGAACGAAGGCGGTATCATGGATTTATGGACAAGAGAAGCAAGAATTTTTAAATATGGTTCTGGCGTAGGAACTAACTTCTCTCAAATTCGTGGAGCGAATGAAAAATTATCTGGTGGTGGTTCATCAAGTGGTTTAATGAGTTTCTTAAAAATTGGTGACCGCGCTGCAGGTGCTATCAAAAGTGGTGGTACAACACGTCGTGCTGCTAAAATGGTTTGTTTGGATTTAGATCATCCAGAAATAATGGAATTTATTAACTGGAAAGTAAAAGAAGAAGATAAAGTAGCTGCTTTAATTGCAGCTGGTTATGATAATAGTTATGAAGGAGAAGCCTACGCAACAGTGTCTGGCCAAAACTCAAATAACTCGGTGCGTATTCCCAATAGCTTCTTTAAAGCTTTGTCTGAAAATGGTAACTGGGAATTAAAGGCAAGAACTGATGGTCGTGTAATGCAATCCATTCCTGCACGCGAAGTATGGGATCAAATTGCGAACGCTGCTTGGCGTTGTGCCGATCCTGGAACACAATATGATACTACTATCAACGAGTGGCATACTTGTCCTAAAGGTGGTCGCATTAATGCATCTAACCCATGTTCAGAATATATGTTCTTGGACAACACAGCATGTAACTTAGCTTCTATCAACCTACGTAAATTCTTCAATGAGTCAGACAATAGTTTTGATGTAACAGGTTTTGAATACACAACAAGATTATGGCAGACTGTATTAGAAGTATCTATTTTAATGGCGCAGTTCCCATCTAAAGAAGTAGCACAATTATCTTATGACTATAGAACAACAGGGTTAGGTTTCGCTAACTTGGGTTCTATGTTAATGGTAAGTGGTATCGCTTACGATAGCGAGCAAGCTCGAGGCATTGCAGGCGCCATCACAGCCATCATGACAGGTGTGGCTTATAAAACTTCTGCAGAGATGGCTTCTTTCTTAGGTGCCTTCGATAGATATGAAGAAAACAAAGAAAATATGTTACGTGTAATGCGTAATCACCGTGCTGCTGCTTATGACGCAGAAGACGCTTATGTAGGTATTGAAATTAAACCACAAGGAATTAAAGCTCAATATACTCCTGATTATTTATTGAAAGCTGCCACTAAGGCTTGGGATGATGCAGTTCAATTAGGAGAAAAATATGGTTATAGAAACGCGCAAACTACTGTTATTGCTCCAACTGGAACCATTGGTCTTGTAATGGATTGCGATACCACAGGTGTTGAGCCTGATTTTGCATTGGTGAAATTCAAAAAATTATCGGGTGGTGGATACTTTAAAATTATCAACCAATCGGTACCTCAGTCATTAAAGAACTTGGGTTATTCTCAAGCAGAAAATGATGCCATTGTAAACTTCGCTGTAGGACATGCCAATTTCGCAGGAGCGCCACATATTAATAATGAGTCTTTATTAGCGAAAGGATTTACAGCAGAAGAAATTGCAAAATTAAATGGTGCTGCTAAATCTGCATTTGAAATTGGATTTATTTTTAACCGCTTCACTTTAGGTGACGCTTGTTTAACAAGACTAGGTTTCAAAGAAGAAGTATTTGCTGACTGGAGTTTTAATTTATTAGAAGCTTTAGGATTTACAGAAAATCAGATTGACGAAGCCAATGATTATGTATGCGGTACCATGACTGTAGAAGGTGCACCAGCATTGAAAGATGAGCATTTGTCCATATTTGATTGTGCCAATAAAAATGGTAAAAAAGGGGTGAGATATATTCATGCACATGGTCATATTAGAATGATGGCTGCTTGTCAACCATTCTTATCTGGTGCGATTTCTAAAACAATTAACCTTCCACACGAGGCTACTGTTGAAGAAATTGCCGATTCTTATTTAATGAGTTGGTCATTAGGTTTAAAAGCGAATGCTATTTACCGTGATGGTTCTAAATTAAGCCAACCTTTAAGTACGAAGTCTGATAAGAAGGTAAAAACAGATGCTACTACAGAAGAAGCACTAAGTGTAGAGGGCGGTTCACAACTAGTGGACTTAAGTAAATTAAATGTAGACGAGTTATTAGAAGAAGTGCAAAGAAGAATGGCTGCTTCTACCGACACTACATTCAAGCGTCAATTGTCTCGCATTGTAGAACGCAAATCATTGCCAGCTAAGCGTCGTGGCTTTACACAGAAAGCTAGAATTGGCGGACAAGTATTATTCTTAAGAACAGGAGAATACAACGATAACACTTTAGGTGAAATATTTATTGACTTAGCAAAAGAAGGTTCTACCCTTCGTAGTTTAATGAACTGCTTTGCTATTTCTATCTCTGTTGGTTTACAATATGGTGTGCCATTAGAAGAGTTTGTAGAGAAGTTTGTATTTACTAAGTTCGAACCTTCAGGAATGGTCGATCATCCAAATATCAAAACTACTACCTCTATTGTTGACTTTATATTCCGCTCTTTAGCTTATGAATATTTAGGCAGAACCGATTTAGTTCATGTATTAGATAAGCCTACAGTAGAAAACTTAGGCGAGGAAGGAGATATTACACTAGTAGGCAAGCCTGAACTAAGCAGTATTCGCGTAACAGCACCAGTGGCAGCTCCAGTAGCTAAAGCAGTTGTAGCAGTTGAAGCGAATGGTTCAATGGACAATGTGACTGCAGCAGCGAAAAGCATGCAAAGCGATGCGCCTGCTTGTAGCACTTGCGGACATATAACAATAAGAAGTGGTACTTGTTATAAATGTTTAAACTGCGGAACAAGCATGGGCTGTTCGTAAAAACTAAATTTTCAAGAAATGTAAAATTTGATTTTTACTACTCTGATGATTTTTAAGACCCACCCCATAAACGGGTGGGTCTTTTGCTTTCTAGATAGTTTTGTTTAAACTTATTGTACTTTTTAGATCAATTAATTCCGCTTATAAAATGAGGGGGTCTTTTTTGCATTTCATCCCATTTTTTCTTTAAATTCATTCTTTAATTACAATAGAAAAAAGATTGCCTTATGTCTACTTTTGAAGTAAAAATAGCGCCTAAAAAATACGATGCAGTCATTGTGGGTTCTGGTGCCGGTGGTGGAATGGCTGCCTATGTATTATCTAAAGCGGGATTAAAAGTTTGTTTATTAGAAGCAGGTCCAGAATTTGATCCTGCAAAAAATTCAGCACAGTTAAAAAATCCTTGGGATTCACCTCGTCGTGGAGCAAGTACAAAAATGAGACCCTTCGGTGATTTCGATGCCTCTTTCTGGGGTTGGGAAATTGATGGTGAGCCTTATACACAAACTCCTGGTAGCGATAAATTTGAGTGGTGGAGAGCTAGAATGGTAGGAGGTCGTACGAACCATTGGGGTCGTATCTCACTTCGTTTTGGCCCACGCGATTTCAAAAGAAGAAGTATTGATGGTTTAGGTGACGATTGGCCAATTGGCTATGAGGACATCAAACCTTACTATGATAAAATTGATAAATTAATTGGTGTATACGGAACCAATGAAGGTCGTGAGAATGATCCCGATGGAATTTTCTTACCTCCTCCAAAACCTCGTTTACATGAATTAATGTTTAAAAAAGCAGCAACAGGTATTAATATTCCTGTGATTCCTTCTCGTTTATCTATTTTAACTAAAAAAATAAATGACGAACGCGGGGCTTGTTTTTATTGCGGTCAATGCAATCGTTCTTGTAAAGTCTACGGCGACTTTTCTTCTTCTTCTGTTTTAGTTCGACCTGCTATTTTAACAGGCAACGTAGATTTAATCACTGGTGCCATGGCACGTGAAGTCATGACAGACAAAGAAGGAAAAGCAACAGGTGTTTCTTATGTCAATAAATTTGACAACCAAGAATATCAAATCAATGCTAAGGTGGTGATACTTGGAGCAAGTACTTGTGAAACTGCTCGTTTGTTATTGAATTCAAAATCAACTAAACATCCAAATGGTTTAGCGAATAGCTCGGGCGTTGTAGGACATTATTTACATGATTCTACGGGTGCTGGCATGGGCGGTGTAGTGCCTGCTTTATTTGGACGTAAGCGTTACAATGAAGATGGGGTGGGTGGAATGCACGTATATACTCCATGGTGGTTGGATAATAAAAAATTAAACTTCCCTCGTGGTTATCATATTGAATATTGGGGAGGCATGAGCCAACCTGGTTATGGCTTTGGCATGGGTATGCAAGGAATGAATGGCAAATTTGAAGTGAATGGTAGAACCAAAGAGGCGGGTGGTTATGGTGAATCATTAAAAGAAGATGTTCGTTTCTTTTATGGCGCCAATGTAGGTATGGGTGGACGCGGTGAAGCAGTACCTCGCTTTGATAATAAATGTAGTATTGATCCAGATGTAGTAGATAAATATGGTATTCCTGTGTTGAAATTTGATTGTAAGAATTCTGAGTATGAAGTGCAGCAAGCAAAGCATATGAAAGAAACCTTTAAAGAGATCATGCATGAAATGGGTGCAGTGATTACTTGGGGTGATCAAGATGATGCAAGTAATAAGTACGGTTTATCTAATCCAGGAAATATTATTCACGAAGCAGGAACAGTGCGTATGGGCGCCGATAAAAAGTCAGCTCCATTGAATGCATTCGGACAAGCCTTTGATTGTAAGAATTTATTCTGCGTAGATGGATCGGTATTTACCTCTCAAGCAGATAAAAACATTACATGGACCATTTTAGCATTGTCTATGCGTACTTCAGAATATGTATTGGACCAACTACAAAAACAAAATATATAGTTTTGAATTTGAGCTAATACTAAACCAAAATTTATAAAATTTTAATTTAAAATATTATGGACAGAAGAAAATCCATCAAAGCGATGATATTAGGAACAGTTTCAACAGCTGTACTAGTAGAAGCTTGTAAAAATTCAGCCACTACAGTTGCTGAAGTGAATATGGACGACCGTATGCAGGAAGAAAAAGACTATTTAGTGAAAGTAAAAGCAGCGCCTAATTTTTTCACTGAACATGAAATGGCTACCATTACTTTACTTGCTGATATTATTATTCCAAAAGATGCAGTAAGTGGTTCTGCTACCGATGCAAAAGTGCCCGAGTTTATCGAGTTTATTGTAAAAGATATGCCCGATCATCAAGTGCCTATGCGTGGTGGTTTGAAATGGCTAGATTTACATAGCTATAAAAAACATGCGAAGGCCTTTACAGAATGTTCTGGTAAAGAACAAATTGCCATCGTAGATGAAATTGCTTATCCTAAAAAAGCAGCACCAGAAGTGGCCCAAGGGGTTAGCTTTTTCAATAAAATAAGAGACTTAGTAACCACTGGTTTTTATACTGCTGAAATCGGGGTGAAAGACTTAGGCTATATGGGTAATGTGCCCAATATGTGGGCGGGTGTACCAGATGATGTATTGAAGCATCATGGTTTTGCTTATACAGAGAAGGAATTGAAGGAGTGTATATAATTTTCTCGCCCTTTATAAAATATAAGGGCTCGAAAATCTTTATCTAATGAAGTTACTTTCTCGCCCTTTAAAAAATATAAGGGCTCGAAAATCTTTATCTAATGAAGTTACTTTCTCGCCCTTTATAAAATATAAGGGCTCGAAAACTTAATTTCTAATGACTTTAAAAAAGCCCCTCGAAATTCGAAGGGCTTTTTTATGCTTGTAGTTCTGTTTAAAATAAATTGGAAAATATACTATTCCGAAGCGAACTTTCGAGCGAAGCGAGCTGTGAGCTAGGGATAGGTATATTTTCTTATTAATTTTAAAAAAGTTTGTTTAGAAATTTATGAAATTGTACTTCCAGGAGCAATGGCTTCGCTAGGTTGAACAAAGTATAATTTTCCATTGGCATCTTCTGCCATTAATATCATGCCCTTGCTTTCAATACCGCGCATTTTACGAGGGGCTAAATTAGCTACCACTACTACTTGCTTACCCACAATTGCTGCTGGTTCAAAATGCATCGCAATACCAGATAGTATGGTTCTTTTTTCTGTACCAAGATCTACTTCTAGTTGTAAAAGCTTATCGGCTTTCTCCACTTTCTTGGCATCAATAATAGTACCTACGCGTAAATCAATTTTTCCAAAATCATCGAAAACAATTTCAGGCTTCAATCCCTTGTCTTTTGCATCTGAAGGGCCTGCAGCCGGCGTAATATTATCCATAGTTGTTTTTTTAGCGTTGAGGTTGCTTTTTAATTGAGCTAATTCTGCTTCTATTTCTTCGTCTTCAATTTTTCTAAATAATAATTCAGGAGGGCGTAAGCTATAGCCTACTTTTAATAAATTAAAACCACCTGCATTCTGCCATTCTAGCATTCTGTCTACCACCTTCATCATGTAGCACATTTTTTTAGCAGTGAAAGGTAAAAATGGATTGATTAAAATAGCAAGGTTGGCGCACAATTGCAAGCAAGCATGCATGGTGTTATCAATCTTTGCTTGCGCAGTTGGGTCGGTCTCTAAATTTTTTGCCAATATCCACGGCTCTTTCTTTTGCATGTATTGATTCCCTATACGCGCTAAATTAATCACTTCAAACTGCGCTTCTCTAAATTTATACTGCTCTAATAATTCCGTAATTTTTTCCTTACTTTCTTTAACACTAATTAAAATAGCCTGGTCTTCATCATCTAAGAATTCGGTATGAATAGGTGGTACTTTTCCTTTGCATAATTTATGCATCAGTACCCATGTTCTATTAACAAAATTGGCGAATATGCTTACTAGCTCTCCGTTTACAGATTCTTGAAATCCTTTCCATGTAAATTCACTGTCCTTGGATTCTGGTGCAATAGCGGTTAAATAAAAACGCAGGCTATCTGCTAGTCCATTGCCTCCATTGTCTTTTTTAATCCACTTATTGATAAAATCATCCATTTCAATACTCCAACCTTTAGAAGTACTCATCTTATCTCCTTCTAAATTCATGAACTCATTGGCAGGCACATTTTCTGGTAAAATATTTCCATGTAATTTTAACATGATTGGAAAAATAATACAATGGAAAACGATATTGTCTTTGCCAATAAAATGAACCAGCTTCGTTTCTTTATCATTCCAATAAGGGGTCCAATCTTTCCCCGTATTTAATGACCATTGTTTAGTCGCGCTGATATAGCCAATTGGGGCATCAAACCACACGTATAAAACTTTTCCAGCGCCAGCAGGCAAAGGCACTTTAATACCCCAGTCTAAATCGCGGGTAACTGCTCTTGGTTGTAGGCCACCTTCAATCCAACTTTTGCATTGCCCGACCACAGCGGCTCTCCAATCTTTTGCATGATCGTTTAAAATCCATTGGCGTAAAAAATCTTCGTGTTTGTTTAAAGGCAAATACCAATGTGTAGTTTCCTTTTTAATAGGCGCTTGTCCGCTTAAAGTACTTACTGGATTGATTAATTCTTCAGGGCTTAAGCTCTTGCCACATTTTTCACATTGGTCGCCATAGGCTTCCGGATGGTTACAATTTGGACAAGTTCCTTTGATATATCGGTCCGCTAAAAAAGTGGCTGTGGATTCGTCAAAATATTGTTCGGTAGTTTTTGTTTCCAAATCCCCATTGGCTTCTAATTTGGTAAAAAATTCAGCAGCGGTTTCATGATGCAAAGGGTCGCTAGTTCGGTGATAAATATCAAACTCAATACCTAGGTCTTTAAAATTTTGCTCAATAATGGGATGGTATTTATCTATAATGGCTTGGGCCGTGGTTCCTTCCTTAGTGGCTTGAATGGGAATGGCTGTTCCATGCTCGTCGCTGCCACATACAAATACCACCTCTCTTTTTTGGGCCTTTAGGTAGCGTACATAAATATCGGCTGGCAAATAAGCACCTGCTAAGTGGCCAATATGTTTCAATCCATTGGCATAAGGCAGGGCAGCGGTAATCAAATATCGTTTAGGCGTGTTCATTGCTGCAAAAGTACTTAATATTGTGGTATGATTCAACCGCCGTATATCCAACAGGGAGAGACCATTGGCCTGGTTTGTCCCTCAGGTGCCATCCCTTTAGAAAAAGTACAAAATTGCATTGAAACCCTCGAAAAATGGGGCTATTTCGTAAAATTAGGCAAAACAGTAGGGGCCAAAATGCATAGTTTTTCAGGTAATGATATCGAAAGAGCCCTCGATTTACAAGCTATGCTTGATGATGAAAATATCAAGGTTGTTTTATGTGCAAGGGGAGGTTATGGTATGAGTAGAATTATCGATCAAATCAATTTCACAAAATTCAATGCCCATCCAAAATGGGTGGTAGGTTTTAGCGATATTACTGTTTTACATGCAGCACTTCAAAAGCAAAACTGCATGAGCATTCATGGGCCCATGGCCGCTGCATTTAACAAAGGGGAAGCAGGATTAAAATACATTGAATCTTTGCGTCATTGTATGGAGGGGGAAGCGACTCACTATAAGGCTAACAGTCATGCATTCAATAAAATAGGGCTGGTTCAAGCACAAATCATTGGAGGTAATTTATGCATGATGGCACATTTAGTGGGTTCAAAAAATCAAATGAACACCTCAGGAAAAATAATTTTTTTAGAAGAGGTGGCAGAGCATCATTACAATATTGATAGATTGATGATCCAGTGTAAAAATGCTGGTTTGTTCGAAAGATGTGTAGGTGTTATTCTTGGAGGTTTTACAGATTTAAAAGACAATGCCGCTGATTTTGGCGCCACGGCCAATGAAATTATAGCGCAACATTTAAAGCATTTGGCCATACCTATTTGCTATGATTTTCCTGTAGGACATGGCCTAGAAAATTTTGCCATCAAGGAAGGGCAAAATTATCTTTTGGAAGTTAAGGCCCATGGGGTAGACTTAAAAGAGGCTTAAACCTCTACTTAAAGCAGCGTTAATATTTTTAGGGCACACCATTGATCTAATTAAAGTATTAAATTTGTGTATAAAATTGAATCTAATGAAAAAATATTTTTTAAGCTTAACAGTTTGCTTTTTGTTAGTCATGCAATTTTCTTTCGCGCAATCCTATGTGGTAGCAGGGATTGAAAAAACTGACAAAGAAGACATGCAATATGAAATCCTAGGGAAAGTTGGCAATCATTATTGGATTTATAAAAATATTGGAGGGGTGGCTACCATTGTTCAGTACAATGATCAAATGCAAATTGTCAAACAAAACGATTTGTCCTTTGTTAAAACAACCAATTTAACAGGCATTGAATTTGTAACTTATCCAGATAAAGTGTTTGTACTTTATCAATTTCAAAATAATACCACGGCCTATGCTGCATTAGCTACTTTAAACAGTGAAGCAAATTTAGTAGGAAAACCGGTGGTCATTGATACAGCCAATGGTATCCGACCTGGTGCTGGTACTAAAGTGTTTAATTTATTGCAAAGTGACGATCGTCAAAAAATGGTTTTATTTAGTGTCAATACCACCCATGCCAATGCGATCAAAGTAAGAAGTATCGTATTGAATACAAATTTTGAAACCACCAACGAAGCAGCAATAAGTATTAATGCACAAAATAAAAAAAGCAGCTTATCTGATTTTGCTTTAGACAATCATGGCAATTTATTTTGTTTAAGAAATACCACACAAATAGGTCAAGCACCTGCAGTGAGTTTATTGTATTTATCGGCTGCGGGCTCAGAAGTAGTTGAATCACCAATTGTGAATTACAGTTTATTACTAGATGATATTCGATTAAAAATAGACAATCAAGCAGGCTTGGTGATTTTAAATTCTTTTTATGCCAGTACAAAAAAAGGGAATGTAGAAGGCCTATTTTCTTATGTTTGGAATATAGCTTCAAAAAAAGAACAATTGGCCAATGCCAATCGATTTACCGACGCAGCAAGGGCAGTAGTTTCTAGCAAAAGAAACTTGAAGGACGCCTTTGATTTATTTTACATAGATAAAATTAGTACACAAGCAGATGGAAGTTTTGTAGCGGTAACAGAAGCAGTGGATGCTTATTCCAACAGAACTGCTTTTTCAAGATGGGACTATTTTTATGGTGGTGCTTTTTATAGTCCATTTATGTTTAATTATTGGAACAGGCCTTTTGGCTTTTATCCATGGGCTAGATTTGGTTGGGGAAGTCCTTTTTTGTTCAATAGATGGATGAATCCTTATGCTTCATTTGGTTATCCTAGTGTGAGTTATGAGGCTAACTCCATCGCATTAATTTCATTTGATAAAAATGGAAACTTGCAATGGATCAAAACCATTGACAAAAAACAAAACGATTTAAATGTGGATCAGTTTATAGGTTATGGTACCATTGAAAATGAAGCGGGTACTAGTTTTGTCTATCATCAAAAACAAAAAGGGATTCACCAATTGGTAATTAATACACTTACTAAGAGTGGTCAACTGGCCAAAGGAAATTCCATTGTTTTGAATGAAAAAAAATATGAATGGATGCCAAAAATGTTAAAACAAGTGGATGCACAAGAAGCCATTTTGCCTTATCAGTACAAAAGTAGAATTGGTTTTGCAAAAATTAAATTTAAATAAATAAGCGTGGTTTTTTTATTCAGAGATAGGTCGGATATTAATATCATCTTTTTAGTCTTATTGAGTTTGGCTTTACATTTTCATGTATGGATGCACCCTCCCTTGGTCATCGCGAATGAATCGGACGGCTTAATTGCCTATTTGTTGTTGCATTTTATACAACCATTGCCTTCCATAGCACTCATCGTACTTTTTCAATTAATCATTTTGAGTCAGGCCATCAGGTTAAATATACTATTAAGTAAATTTAAAATGTTTCAGCAAATAAGTTATTTGCCAGCCTTTACTTACCTCATTTTAACTGCCTTGTTTCCTTATTGGGATGTGATTAGTTCAGGTTTGGTAGCCAATTCTTTGGTCCTATGGATTTTAGTAAAATTATTAAGGCTGTACGATCAAAGTCAACCCAAAACCTTGGAGTTTAATATAGGATTAATTGTAGGTGTTTCTATTTTATTGTATGAGCCCATTGCCATTTTAATTCCAGTGGTATTGTTTGCTCTAATCCTTATCAGGTCCTTTAAAATTTCTGAATGGCTAGTATTGATCATGGGTATATTACTTCCCTTTTATTTTATCTTCACTTATGTTTTTTTATCAGGTAGTTTATCAGATTTCAGACATTTTTTACCCAAATTAGATTGGAAAAATCCACTGGTGAAGACTGAATGGAATGTGATTTTAGCTTTATTGGTCATGGGAATACAACTGATTGTTGGAATTTTATACTGGCAGCAAGAACAAGTTAGGTTCATCATTCAAGTAAGAAAATATTGGGGTGTCTTATTACTGGTACTTATTTTAACTCTGTTTCAACCTATTATATTTTCAGTACAGGCATTGTATGCTTCTGCCATTGTCATCACCCCTTTGGCCTGTTTTATTAGCTTTTGCTATGCTAGCCCCAAAAGACTATTCATCCCTAATTTGTTGTTTTGGTCGGCCATGGCCGTTATTGTGTATAACCACCTTGGTTAGGTGAAGAATTTAACAAATCTATAAAGCCAAATTTTGGTAACTTTGTGCTTCAATTTAATACTCTAATAGTTAAATTAACAGCTATGAAATTCGGCGTTTTAGTTTTTCCTGGATCCAATTGTGATAGAGACATGCAAGATGCTTTAGAAAAAGACTTGGGCTATCCTGTTGAAATGCTATGGCACAAAGACAGTGATCTATCTCATTTTACTACCGATGATTGTATTGTGCTTCCAGGTGGTTTTTCTTATGGGGACTATTTGCGTTGTGGGGCCATTGCTAAATTTAGTCCAATGATGCAATCTGTGATTGAATTTGCTAATAAGGGGGGAAAAGTTTTGGGGGTATGTAACGGCTTTCAAATTTTATGTGAAAGTGGTTTATTGCCAGGCGCCTTATTGCAAAATGCCAATCAACAATTTGTTTGTAAAAATGTTTTTATTAAAACAGATAAAAGTGATGCTTTACAAATTCCTATTGCGCATGGCGAAGGAAGGTATTATGCAGATGCGGCTACCTTGACTCATTTAGAAAAAAACAATCAAATAATATTTAAATATTGTGACGAAAATGGTCAGGTTGGTGGCACTGCCAATCCCAATGGATCCACCATGGATATTGCAGGTATTTGCAATGACCAACGTAATGTATTTGGTATGATGCCGCATCCAGAAAGAGCCACTTCTAGTGCTTTAAGCAATATTGATGGCAAAAAAGTTTTTGAAATATTGGGTTTGAAAAATTAATAGGGAAATTTTTTTACCATAGAGTTTTAACAATGTAGATGAATAAATATGAAAAAAATAATAATTTTATTTTGTGCGGTAGTATTTGCAATCAATGTAAATGCTCAAAAAATGAATCCTGTAAAATGGAGTTTTACAGCTGTAAAAAAAACGGAAAAGCAATATGATATAGTAGCCACTGCTACTATTGATGCACCTTGGCATATCTACTCTCAGTTTGTAAGTGGTGGGCCTATTCCTACTACTTTTACTTTTAATAAAAACCCATTAATTCAATTAGCGGGTAAAACAAAGGAGAAAGGTAATTTGCAAAAAATGTATGATAAAAATTTCAAAACAGAGCTTAGTTTTTTTAGTGACAAAGTTGATTTTGTACAAACAGTTAATTTAAAAGTAGTTAGTAAAACTAATTTAGTGGGCGTAGTTGAATATAGTGTTTGTAACGATGATCGTTGTTTGCCTCCAGTAAAGGTTGCTTTTGAAGTGGCCTTGAATTAATTTAATTTTAATAATTCTATTTTGAATAAAATACTTGCCTTCATTGTATTTTTAATTAGTTCACTTATTGGGCTTCAACTACAAGCACAAACACCCATTAATATTACTGCAAAGGCAGTATTGGTGAATGATAGCGCTTATTCCATTAAGGCATATGTACAATTAAAAGAAGGCTGGCATGTTTATGGAAACAATCCGGATGGGTTAAATGCCCCTGAATTGAGTTCTAAAATTGAAACGGCAAAATTTCAAGACAAAGTAGTTTTTTCTATCAAGCCTACCCAAGAAAAAGATATTTTATTTACCAAGTCCTTTGTATTTAATAAGTCATTTGATTTATCTCAAAATATAATCATTAAAGGTTTTCAACCTGATAGTTTGCAACTTAGATTGGTATTGAATGTTGCCAAGGCCGATTCTTTTTTGAGTCTAGAAATTCCTTTCTCAGTGGCCCTTGCCAATGGTAAAAAAGTAGCAGGCTTTCAAATTCTTTTACCTGCAGCAGCCACCCAAGCACCTGCTAATGCCTGTGGCACAGCTGCTCCTACTACTACCAATACTAGCTCAAGTCCTTGGGAATTATTATTACTTGGTTTTCTTGGCGGTTTAATTGCCTTAATTACCCCTTGTGTATTTCCTATGATACCTGTAACGGTTTCATTTTTTACCAAGCGTTCTAAAACTAGAAAACAAGGTATAAAAAACGGATTACTATATGGAGTAAGTATATTTTTAATTTATGTATTAGCTAGTTTACCCTTTCATATTCTAGGCAATGTACAACCAGAAATTTTCAATAGTATTTCAACCAATCCTTGGTTGAATATTATATTCTTTATCATATTTGTCTTTTTTAGTATTTCCTTTTTTGGATTTTTTGAAATTAGTTTGCCTAGCGGCATTGCCAATAAAGCTGATTCTAAAAGCGGTCTTGGTAGTATAGCAGGTATATTCTTTATGGCTATTACTTTGGCTATCGTTTCTTTTTCTTGTACGGGCCCTATTCTAGGAACCTTACTGGTAGGCTCATTGCAAGGAGGTGCTTGGGCTTTAACCTATGGCATGGCTGGTTTTGGATTGGCTTTAGCCCTGCCTTTTACTTTATTTGCCATCTTCCCTCAATGGTTACAAAGCTTACCTAAATCAGGTGGCTGGTTAGATACGGTGAAAAAGGTATTGGCCTTTTTAGAATTAGCCTTAGCCTTTAAATTTTTATCCAATGCCGATCTAGTGCAACATTGGGGACTACTTAAAAGAGAAGTATTCTTAGGTATTTGGGCTATCATTAGTATTGCACTTGCACTTTATTTAATAGGAAAATTATTATTGCCTCATGATGTAAAAGGGGAGAAAATTTCAAGTGGTAGAAAACTTGGCGCAGTGGTCGCTTTCGCTTTTGGTATCATTTTAATAGTGGGTATGTCACCAAAGAATACATATTTATTAAAATTCTTAAGTGGCTTTCCGCCGCCAACGCATTATAGTTTATTTGAAGATAAAAATAATCATCAAGGCCTACAGGCCAATGTGGTGAATGATTACGAAAAAGCAGTACAGTTGTCTAAGCAGCAAAACAAGCCTATACTTATTGATTTCACTGGTTGGGCCTGTGTGAATTGTCGTAAGATGGAAGAGAATGTATGGACCGATCCTGAAGTGATGAGTTATATTCAAAATAATTTCATACTCGTTTCATTGTATGTAGACGACAAAGCCTTACTTCCTGTAGAAAAGCGTTTCGCCTATACCACCACTGCAGGGTCTAAAAAAGAAATAATAAGTGTGGGCGATTTATGGGCCACTTTTCAAGCGGAAAACTTTAATCAGTCCTCTCAGCCATTGTATGTGGTGATGAGTCCCGATCAAAAATTATTATCCAACCCTGTAGGCTATACGCCCGATGCAAAAGAATATTTACAGTGGTTGCAATGCAGCGCCAGTAAGAATAAGTAAATTTAAAAAAGCTCCAATAGGAGCTTTTTTAATAAAATCATTAGAGGATTTATGGAGTCTTTATATTTTATAAAAGACAAACATAAATCAAAAAAGCTCCAATTGGAGCTTTTTAAAAATCATTAGAGGGTTAAATCTATTGCTATTAGATTTTTTATCAATAGCAATAGATTTTACAAACTCATGCCGCGCTCGATCATCATCTTTCTTAGGTTTATTAAACCATAACGCATTCTGCCTAGTGCAGTGTTAATACTACAATTGGTCATTTGCGCAATTTCTTTAAAACTTAAGTTGGCATAATGTCTTAGTACAATAATTTCTCTTTGTTCTTCAGGAAGTAGGTCCACTAGTTCTTGAATATTTTTATGTGTTTGACTGCGCGTCATTTTATAATCGGCAGGATGGTCGGCATGCTTAATAATTTCAAATAAATCTTGGTCGTCACTAGTTTTAATAGTAGGAGTGCGTTTTACTTTTCTAAAATGGTCTACCACAAAGTTGTGAGAGATGCGTAAAGCCCAAGGTAAAAATTTACCTTCTTCGGAATATTTTTTTTGTTGAAGGTTGTCAATAATTTTTATTAAAATTTCTTGAAATAAATCTTCTGCCAAGTAGCTGTCTTTTACCATGAATAATATGGCATTGTAAATTCTGTTTTGGTGACGCTCTAATAAGGCATCAAAGGCACGAGAATTGCCGTCTTGAAAAGATTGAATGAGTTCGTTGTCGGTGATTTGGATTTCTTTGTTCATTGTTTTTAGGGTAGGTTTCGATGGGTTAGTAGAGGCAAATTACTAGCTAAAGGCATCGAATTTCCATTTGTGGAAAACAAGAAAATCATTTCAAAGCTATCCACATTTTGAAAGAAATAAGAGGGTA
>Ga0209188_1000237_pt1 | contig 60682 bp, 49 predicted proteins | sample C_130625_EF_Meta_FD_187307 | JGI IMG/M metagenome (GOLD analysis project Ga0209188, IMG submission 187307) | Freshwater microbial communities from Lake Croche, Canada to study carbon cycling - C_130625_EF_MetaG (SPAdes) (version 2) | ecosystem: Environmental > Aquatic > Freshwater > Lake...
CGCAGTTGCTACCAGGGCACATGTACACATACACAGGTGTAGATCTAGGAATAGCAATGTATGCTTGTAGTTCTTGTGGTTGTTTAGGTTACAATCCTTCTCAAGATTACTATTATGTAGTACATTCTAATAGTATAGGTTTTGATCAATATAGATTGGGGATTAATACACCACCATGGAGTAATAGTTCTACATCTACTACATCAAATCCTTATCCTACAAATAATAATGAAGGGATGGGTAATGAAAATGAGCCTTGGGATGGTGCAGATAATAATCCATATATCGATCCAGAATATAATGGAGGTCAAGTAGCTTATGATCCAAATCAAACATTAAATCAAAATGACCCGTGCGATATTAATATAAAACTTGACGGCGTCCAGCCAATCTCTACTTTTTCAAACGGATGCATTATCGCATTTGCTTCTGCTGGAAATTATGGAGGCACTTACACATTTACGATAAGTGGGAGTAATACATCAATTGTTATAGGTTCTGGTAGCGTTGCATTTTTTAAAGATTTAAGCCCAGGCACCTACACAATAACTGTTCAAAAAAATAGTGGTGATGGCTGTTTAGTAACTTCAAAGTCATTTACATTATTTACAGGAAACAATCAGGATCACCCCTATACAAAAACAATAATTAATAATTGGCCATGCAGAACTTGTTCGTATGCTGTAACTTTTCATACTGATGGGCGTAAACCCGATGTAAATGATCCTAATAATTGTCGAACAAATAATTGTTCACCTGTTGCTTCTAATATACCATGTCCAGGAGACCCAATACGAAATCCAACAATATCTCCCTATGGAAAAGATATTAAAGCTGGTAGAAATGGATTTACAAGGAGAGGTGGAAATCAAATCCACGATGGTTTAGATATATACGCAGAGGTAAATACTCCCATTTATCCCATATATGATGGAACTGTGGTTGCCAATTTTGCGAACCATCCACCTACTTTCTATAAAAGATATTCTTATGGCAATTTTATTATCATTAAAAGTACATTGCCTAATGGACAGATAGTTTATATTTCTTATAACCATTTAAATACTGTAAACTACAATAATGGTGATTCAGTTAAACTTGACGATTTAATAGGACTTTCAGGGAGAACTGGCAATGCAAATCAAGAGGATAAAAATATTAAACCACATATTCATATTCAAGTTAGACCTACATTTGATTTTAATCAAGGAAGTTGGAAACATTATAAAAACAACTTAATCTCGATTGACCCTGAACAACATTTGCGCACTAAATTCGATGAGAACGGGACTCCAATAAATCCGTGTTAATACTTTAAATTTATTTATAATGAAAAAAATAATAATTATTTTTCTATTGTCATTTTTAATTCAAAATGCAAAATCTCAAGGAATGAACTTTGATAGATTTCATTTGGCCATGAACAATCGAACAGATGTTAATTTGGTACTTTTTAATCCAAAAGTTGTAGTTGATGCGATGTTAGGCACAACGCCCCCCCCCCCTACTAAATTAGAAGGCGATGCATTGACGCAAGACATAGACGTTTATACTTACTTCAATAATTCAATTTATATTAACGTAGATGACCCTGCTAAAGCTTATTTATGGGGATTTGAATTAAAGACGAACGACTTTTATTTATATTACAATACAAAAAAAATAATAGTCGGGGATGATATCAAAGCTGTTATCAAAGACCAATTCCCTATTTCGTACGAATTTAGAAAACAGGTTACTGTCGACTTTAGTAGTCAGATGGTTGGAATGATGGTCATTTCTTTAGAAGACTCACAAGACAAATTGATTGGTCATTCCTTGTATATTTTTTATGATTCAAATGATAAGATAATTGAAATATCAATGTACGATGATCATTAAAATATGGGATCTTTCCACTAGAGCGAGTGTTCTCCATCTAGCGCAGGACTGCTCAAAACACAGATTCCCGGCGCATGGTCTCCAGACTTGTGCCAAGCCGTTACTAAAAACTTCTGCATATTCAAATTTTGTATTTTGCAGCCTTTAAAAGCATAAAATGTGTAGCAAATACAAGTTTATAAATACAGATGGAATCTATTTTATAACTGCAACTGTGGTGGATTGGGTGGATGTATTTACAATAGATACTTATAGAAATATCTTGTTGGATAGTTTTAAGTTTTGTCAAGAAAGGCAAGGGTTGCAGATTTATGGCTGGGTATTAATGACCAACCATTTTCATATGATTTGTTCTACCACAGATAAAAATGGAATTGCTATGGTAATAAAGAATATAAAAAGCTTTACGGCAATGAAGTTGATTGATTCAATTATCAATAATCCAACAGAAAGTAGAAAAGCATGGCTGTTGGATATATTTGAGAAAAATGGATTGCAAAATAAGAGTAACTATCGTTTCCAGTTTTGGCAGCACGAGAATCATCCAATACTATTGGATAACGATGAGGCAAAATTTTTACAACGCCTTCAATATCTTCATGAAAACCCAGTAAGGGCAGGGTTTGTTTCACTACCACAAGAATGGAAGTATAGTAGTGCTATTGATTTTTACACAATGGGTAAAGGATTATTAGACTTAACTAGGTAAATGATTGTATTCTTTTTTTAGTAACGTGCAGGCGCATGTCTGGAGACAATGCGCCAGAAGTGAAAAGAATTATTAGACTTGAATATGTAAATGATTGTATTCTTTTTTAGTAACGTGCAGGCACAGGTCAGGAGACCTTGCGCCAGAAATCAACATTTGAATAGGCTTGCGCTAGATGGACCAGCCAAGCCCTATTATGTGGCGCTCTCCCGTATAACTGCTAGTGCCAGCCAAGATAAAATAAGCTTGCATAATGAAGATGGCAGCCTCTTCGTTATTAAGCCATTGGTTGCATATCCTAATCCTTTTGGAAGTAGCATAACCATAGATTTTGAATTGGAAAATACCTGTAAAGTAAGTACAGAGCTAATAACCTTAGAAGGCAAAACGGTTTATAACAACCCAGCTGGCACCTTGGTTGCGGGTAGTTATTCCCTACAAATACAAACCCAACAGATAGCAGCTGGAAATTATACACTGGTATTAAAATATGGTAATAAAGTAAGGTCAACAAAAGTTATTAAATTTTAACAATTAAATAAATCATACTTAATAAAACTTAAAAGTGAAACGATTTTTTTTAATAGCATTAATGCTTTTCCAACTAATTCCTTGGTATAAGCAAGGAAGAATAGTTTTCGCATTTCTCGAAGTTTCGGCTCAGCAAACGCAGTTGCTACCAGGGCACATGTACACATACACAGGTGTAGATCTAGGAATAGCAATGTATGCTTGTAGTTCTTGTGGTTGTTTAGGTTACAATCCTTCTCAAGATTACTATTATGTAGTACATTCCAATAGCATAGGTTTTGATCAATATAGATTGGGGATTAATACACCACCATGGAGTAATAGTTCTTCATCTACTACATCAAATCCTTATCCTACAAATAATAATGAAGGAATGGGTAATGAAAATGAGCCTTGGGATGGTGCAGATAATAATCCATATATCGATCCAGAATATAATGGAGGTCAAGTAGTTTATGATCCAAATCAAACATTAAATCAAAATGACCCGTGCGATATTAATATAAAACTTGACGGCGTCCAGCCTATCTCTACTTTTTCAAAAGGATGCATTACCGCATTTGCTTCTGCTGGAAACTATGGAGGCACTTACACATTTACGATAAGTGGGAGTAATACATCAATTGTTATAGGTTCTGGTAGCGTTGCATTTTTTACAAATTTAGACCCAGGCTCCTACACAATAACTGTTCAAAAAAATAGTGGTGATGGCTGTTCAGTAACTTCAGGGTCATTTACATTATCTACAGGAAATAATCAGGATCACCCCTATACAAAAACAATAATTAATAATTGGCCATGCAGAACTTGCTCCTATGCAGTAACATATCATACTGATGGCACTCCACCAAATATCAATGACCCTAATAATTGCCAAACGAATAATTGCGCACCTACTACAACTTCTGTTATTCCATGCCCAGGTGATCCAATTCGACATCCAACTATTTGCCCAACTAAAGGATCGTCAGGAATAAATGGTGGCAGAAACGGAAATACAAGGACTAAATTTGTTGAACAAGCTGATGGGAGTGTTATATCTGTATCTAAATATCATGATGGTTTAGATATTTCATCACCTGAAAACGGAACACTTTACTCTATGTTTGAAGGTGATATAATTGATTATAAAGATGATGTTCCATTGGGGGCGGCAGGATATAGCAGTGGATCATACGGAAACTGGGTAATAGTTAAATGTTTAGTTAATGGGCATGAAGTATTTATAAAGTATAATCATTTAAATTCTGTAAATGTAGATAAAACAAAATCACTACCTCAGCATGTTACCCAAGGTCAAGATATTGGATTAACCGGAAGAACTGGTAACGCAGCACCACATAAGCATGACTCTGGTGCCAATCCCCATATTCACATTCAAATTCGTCCAACAAATGATTTTGGATTTGGGTCACATTCAAACTATCTGCCTGATGTAATAGATCCTGAACCATATTTAAATACTAAATTTGACAAAACAACAGGTGCTCCGACTTATAACCCAAACTGTTAAAAATAATAATATGAAAATAATAATAACAATAATTGTCTCTATAATTTTTATGTTCGAGGCGAAGTCACAAAGTGATTTAATTAGATTTACTAGGTTTAGTATCTTAAAAACAAATGACCCTATTGTAAACTTTCGATATTTAAGTAGGAAAGGGTTAGTATTAGCTGAAATGGGAAATCCTTCTTCAATTACTCGTTTAAATTGGCAAACGCTAACAGAAAATGTGGATAAATATCTATATAATGGCAACTCGATTTATATAGATGTCGACCATTCTAATGTTTGGGGGTTTGAAATAGTAAATACTGATCTATTTATATACTATAATACGAAGACTTTCAAGGTAGGGGACGATATTTCTGAACTCAAACGTCAATTCCCATTATCATCTTCTGTATTAGACGGAACGATTTCTTTAGATATAACAACAGACAATAATATTAAAATTGATGGTACTTATTTGATATTTTATTATGATAAAACAACAAATAAAATCACTAAAATTGAACTTTCAGCATCTTGGGATTAGATATATATAAGTAATTCTAAAAGAAAAAAGTGATAAGTGTGCTGTTTATCCCTTCCACTTGAATAAAAGCGAGTGTATTTCATTTACAGATACTTTTTTATTGATAAATAAAAGTTTGTAACTAGAATCTAACCCATATAGTATCATAAAAAACTATTTTGATCTGAAGGAAAGCTACCTAATAACAACCCAAATGCTTACAATGAATGGCAAAGTTGTATATGACAACACCGCTGGTACTTTAGCTAAAGGCAGCTATACCCTGCCCATACTAACTACCCAGATAGCTGAGGGAAATTACACCTTAGTGCTAAGCTATGGCAATAAAATAAGAACTGCCAAATTGGTAAAATTTTAAAAATTTAAAATAAACTAAATAATGAAACAAATAATTATAATAATATTTTTTTTATCAGGAATTGGATTTGATACTTCCAATTCTTTTTCACCCTTTTTTTTTCAGAAAGCTAATGCCCAATTTATAATCAGAGCTGTTATCAGCGGCCCAGGTGGGTATAATAGCCCTAATGATCCCAGAAATCCAGGTATTACCCTTCAACAAAATTGTTGTACAAATTCTGGGGATCTTCGTCCAATATCAGGCGAAAAATTCATTGCATTTTATAATAACCTTGCAGATTTCATAAAAGATATGTTTCATAATGCTCCAGATTTCATGAATATAGATGAGAGTTTTGGCTTAGAATTAGATTATGTTATTGACGAGTCAAATATTACAGATAACGGTCTTGGAAATGTTGGCTTTCCCTTTAATCCCAACCCCTACGCAGGTTATCCTCTAGATAATTTAGGAAATCCTATGACGGGAGTAATTGTTTCTCCAGACCCCTGCGCTATATACTTATCAAATTTATCAGGTTCGGAAGCTGTTTCGTTTGTTCAGGATTACTTAAATCAACAAGGCAACCCTTTTGGATTTTTTAAAATAGATGGAGCCACAAAACAAAAATGGAGTACGCTTGCTAACTATATACCGAGTGACTTAACACCTCTAAATTCAAGAGTTGGTATAGATATCACATCTGCAGACATTGCTCGGGTTAATGATATGAATAACACTGCAAACCAAATAACCTATTTAGATTACTTTCCAATAAAAGTAACAACTTTACCCACAATAAATAGTGTACAGCTTACTGCAGATCAAACATTGGAATATATAAGAAATCATATGAACGACTTTTTAGATCCAGGATTAGCTCAAATAGCTGATTTAAATGGTCAATGGTCAAATTCATCTACAAGGGGTGATGGTGCAGTACTTACATTAACAAGGAATACTCCAAACAGTAATAAAGGTATTTTATTAGCTACTACAACTAGTTCTAAAACATTTACATTAACAACTATTACAGATCCTTTTCTAGTACAAACTCCCCAATCCACTAGTAAGCGGTATTACAACGGAAACAGGGAGTTTGGATATTTTGCTAACCCAGGTGGAAGTTATACCTTTTATACAAAAGGGGTAGATAGGTCAACAAATGATGGTAGTGCATTACAATACGCAGCTGATGGCGCAGAGGTAGAAAGTGGGTATACTTTATGGGGTACATTTAAAGACAATCTTTTAGAATTTTTGAATAATACAACAAATGGTGGTGTAGCCACAAGTATGTATGAAGAAACATACAAAGCAGATTATACGAACATTGCTAAAGCTATAAATGGTTCATCTTCTTTATGTAATGTTGGAAACACCCCTATATTTCAATCACCGGATGAAAGCACGTGTAATATTGATGCAGAAACAAATCAAGTAAGTAGTCCTGTATTTTTAGGTTCAAAAAGTAGGCCTTCAATAGGCGGAGGTTCAAATGTAATTAATACCGATGGTACCAATTGGGATATTCCGCAAAATTTTGAAGGGATGCAATCTTGCGATAAAAATTCTTCTTCTGCTGTTGTTAACACATTAGGATTAAGTACTTATTTTGCAAAAAGTAAAGCTGATTTGGAAAACAATGTGTGGGACTTGTTTCAAATTGGTACTTTATTCGCAAGGACTAATGTATGGCAATTAAAAAATCAGTGGGTCAATTATTTTTTTTCTTCAGCTGGTCAAAATTCTGTAACTCCTTATCCATTTATTAAATTGAGTCATAAAAATTTAGATAAAGCTATTAAACGTGACAATGAATTTAATAATTTCAATCAAAAAGTTGTGGATGATTTTAAGAAGTTTATGACTTCAAATTCTGATTATACTCAATATGATATCAACAACAACCCTTCGAATCGTTTGCTTGATAACCTTAGAGTAGGTGGTTGGAATAGAAATTTTAATGGTTTAGGTATATTAATAAATAATGTTACATCGGCTAAAGTAGAGATTATTAACTATAAATATTGTGCAAGTACAAAACAATATAAGGCTATATTGAAATATACCTTGCACGATGATTTTGGAATAGATGTCGAAGATATAATTCGCCAAAGTTATCCTGTATCATATTTAGTAGGAGATGAATTTGAATCATGGTATTTTTTACAACATTTTAAGTGTTATCACCCTTTTGTTACAGAAATAATAGTTGAAGAAGTTGTTAGTGGAAAGACCCAATAAATTTAAAATTAATTTGACCATTTTTACAGCTATTGTTATTTTTATAATAGTTGTAATTTCAAATGTTAATTACAGGCTAACACCAATGATAATATACCCTTTGGCTCCTACACAAACAACTATAATTAGTGTTAAAAAAAGGGTATGTAAAGGTGTTATCGTCAATCCATCAATTTATGATACTTCTATAAGCAAGTATTATATTATAGAAGGTTATTTGAGTGAAGATACTTCTGCAATTAATAATGCAATTTTAACTTTTTTAAAGTCGCTGTCGTGTGTTAACATAAACTCAAAAACTTTACATTATGGGTTTGTATTTTATAAAGCTTCTTGGGGCTTCAACAAAAACTTCATTTTGGAAGGAGAGTGCGGATTATGCGATTTTGAAGATAATATAATTGCAAGGGTGAGTATATCGTTTGGAAAAAAACCAACTATATTATACTATCATAATAGTAAAATGATTTACAGTGAATATTCATTAAATGACAGTATTGTAGTTCGTGAAAAATTTAAGGATGGTTTTGTAATAAAAGAAGATAGATATATGCCAAATGGCTCTATTGTACATAAGGACCTTAGTCATGAATGGGATAGTATAATGAAGGAAAAAGATAAATATTAGAATTTTGAACTGTCAAGGCTATTGTTCTGCTTTAGTAGACCACTAGTGTCTTTTAAATAAGCCAGTTTGCAACTAGTTTTCGAATAGACAAAATAATTACGTTAGTCAAAAACTATAATTATTTCAAGCAAGTTGAAAACAAGTGATTTTTTTATGATTGATATCAATGAGCGTCTCGCTGATATCAATGAGCGTCTCGCTGATATCAATGAAGGTCTCGCTGATATCAATGAGTGTCTCGCTGATATCAATGAGTGTCCCGCTGATATCAATGAGTGTCCCGCTGATATCAATGAGCATCTCGCTGATATCAATGAGTGTCCCGCTGATATCAATGAGCATCTCGCTGATATCAATGAGGGTCTCACTGATATCAATGAATAAATTTTAACTTTTCACTAAGAAAATCTTTGGCTTTACCAATTATATATTTGTAAAAAATTATTTGAGAAAATTAAAAAGCAATTATTATGGAATTTTACAGTATCCCAGATGGGGCAAATGAGTTTAACACTTACCAAGATTCGTTTTTCGATTTAGTTACCACAAACGCTACTGCTTGGGGCGTTCCTGCGGCAAATGTTACCAAAATAACTACGTTGCGTGGTAAATGGGCACCAGCTTATAAAGCACAAGCAGACGAGTTCACAGCTAGCAAGGCAAATAAAATAGCTCGTGAAACTGCAAAAGATGAATACAAAGCTGAGATAACGAATATTATTGAGCAGTATTTATTAAACAAAATCACCATTCCCAAAGACAAAAAAGCTATTCTTGGAATTAAAACCAAAAAACAACCTGCTTCCACCGATAGCGAATCGCAAGGTTATCCTGTAATTGAAGTTCGCAGCAAAGGTCCATTGGCTCACAGAATTTTTTTCCACGATTCTATTGCAACTACAAGCAAGGCAAAACCAAAGGGGGTTGCTTTTTGTGAATTGCGCTTAAAAGTGGTAAATACTGGTGAACCTGCTCCTACAAGTGCCGATGATTTTACGGATTATGAAGTAATCTCTAAAAGTGGTGGAGAAGTACTTTTTGATGCTTTAAAACGCGGTAAAACCGCTCATTATTTTGCTCGTTGGCGTAGAAAAGACGGTAGCACAGGCCCTTGGAGTTCGTTTACAAATGGTGGTATAATTAGTTAATTGGATATTCATTGGTTTCTAAAATATCGTTTTAAGGCTATCTCAATAGTAAATACATTTTTACATTTGAGATAGCCTTTTTTTTACCCAGATTTTGCAATAGAAGTTTTACTTCGAACCTCTGAAATACATCATAGCATAACACTTGAGAAGCTCTTAACCCCGCTTTTGTTCCTGCCCCCATCCCCTAAAGGGGAGTAAAATTGTTCCAATATTATTTCATCCAAAAACAACATCAATGCTTATCATTAATGCCTTTGGGTGCTTATTATAAATCGAATTGTAAATTCTTGTTTTAAATTCTTGAAATAATTGTTCGCAATATTTACTATCAAACGCTATAGTGATGCATTAATACGAAATGTTTATTCAATTTGAACTTTGAAAAACTCCCTTTCAATTCCTCAACTAGTTTCAAATTCAAACGCATTTACTTATTGCTATTCAAATCAGTAGAAATGCTTTTGTTGTCGAGAGAGGTTCTGTATCTTTTCAACGCATTTACTATAGATTGTGCAATTTCGGTTTGTCCAGCAGGGCTGTTGAGATAATCTTCCTCTTCGGGGTTGGAGATGTAACCGGTTTCAACTAAGACTGCTGGCATTGCAACGGCTTGCAAAACCCAAATGCCTACTTGACGTTGCAAAGCATCGCGGTTTATACGGCCAATTTTGGTGAACTCTTGCTGGATGGTGAGGGCTAGGTAGGCGCTTCTATCGAAGAATTGACGGGTTTTAAGGTTGATGAAATTCATTTTTTCGGGAGACTGGGTATCGAAACCTTCTACAGACTTGGAGGTAGAGCTGTCGAGATACAAGCTTTGGTTTTCGCGCATGGCTACTTCTTTGCTCTCATTTTTGTGTGCACCCCATATATAGGTTTCTGTTCCCTTGGCAGGGTTGGGCGTAGAATAGGTATGGTATTGTTTTACCTTTTTAGTACTTGTTTTCTTTTTCCTGCCTTTTCCACTTGTAACTGTTTGGGTTTTATAGCCTAAAAATTCACTGTGTCGGATTGGGTCGGCACTATTGCAGTGGATGCAAACGAACAAATCGCCCTTGGCTTGATTGGCAATATTGGCCTTTGTGGGCGGTGAATGATACACATCGCTTTTTCTGGTAACGACCAATTCTACATCGGGCATTTGATCTTTTAATAGTTCTTCGAGCTTTAAAGAAATAGCAAGAGCCACATCTTTTTCATTAGAGTATCTGCCTGGTGCGCCACCGTCGTGCCCACCATGTCCTGGGTCTATAACAATCTTCTTAAGTCGAGATTTCTGAGTGGGTTCAATATTCTTTTTAGAAAATGAAGCTAATATGATTAAACCAAAACTGGCAATTATTAGCATTGCATACTTCTTTATAGTCATAATTTTAAGAAAATTTAAGCATTATTTTAAGCAGGTGCAGCGTAAGAAGCACCTATTTTTGTCCACTACTCAATATGAACAAACGTAGTAAAATAAAAATTAATAAAATAAGTGCAATTGCAAATGTAGTTGCATTGTATCTGTCGTTGGTGCATTTTAATGCGTTTTCTACAGCAAAGCCAATCCTATTTTTTAATGCCCCGAAAAAAAATACAACCGCAAAAGTATCAAAAAAAACAAGCAAAGACACTATTCCTGCGAATGATAGCATTCCTTTAAACAATAAATTGACAGATAGTTTAGGTATAAAGAAAAAAGATTCTGTTCAAAAAATAGATACCCTGAGTATTTCGAAAGATAGTTTAGATGCACCAATAAAGTATGAGGCATCGGATTCTGGGGTATTGATTGTTTCAACAAAAGAATTTATTCTTTATGGAAAAGCCAAGGTTGAGAACAAAGATGTAGCCCTTGATGCAGCCACGATTAGATATGATCAAGCTTCGCAAATAGTACAAGCATACGGAGCAACAGACACTAGTGGCAATCCGAACAGCAAACCTAAATTGGTACAAGGTGAAACCAAAACGATAAGCGATTCTATAAAGTTTAGCATGAAAACTTTAAAGGGGCTAACGAAGAATACTTATTTGCAAGACGGGGAAATGTTTGTGAATGCGAACACTTTAAAGAAGGTAAACACTACTGACTTTTATGGATACAAAGCAAGATTTACCACTTGTAATTTAGATACTCCGCACTTTGCTTTTAGGGCAAGAAAAATAAAACTAGTAACCAATAAATTGGCTGTAACTGGTCCAGTAACCGCAGAAGTAGAAGGAGTGCCACTTCCTGTAGGATTGCCATTTGGATTATTTCCATTGAGTCAGGGAAGACATTCGGGGGTATTGCCACCTACCTATACAGTAAGCGAAGATTATGGAATGGGATTGGAAGGTTTGGGATATTACAAAGTGTTTAACGATTATTTAGATGCCGTTGTAAGAACCAACTTTTATACTTATGGCGGATGGATGCTTAATTTTAGTCCGAAATACCAAAAAAGGTATCGTTATACAGGAGCGTTGAATATTAATGTGCAAAATGCCAAAGCCCTCAATCGCTCGAGCTATGGAACGTTTAGTAAGGATGAATACAACATCACTCGGTCTTACATGATTAATTGGAGTCATAGTCAAGATGCCAAAGTGAGACCCGGAACCAACTTTAGCGCAAATGTGAATTTCGGAAGTACAAGGTATAATTCAACCGTATTAAACAATCCTTACTTAAACTTTCAAAACCAAATAAGTTCCTCTATCAATTATACAAAAGATTTTAGAGGGAAAGCCAATATTTCATTAAACTTTAATCATAGTCAAAACAATACCAACCATTTGGTGAATTTGATATTGCCCACCATGACGGGAAGTGTGGTAACCTTCTATCCTTTACAGAAAAAAGAACAATCGGGCACTCCAAAATGGTATGAAAAACTAGGTATAGGGTATAGTGGCAACTTAACCAATCAAGTTTCTTTTTATGACACTGCTTTCAACCTAAGAAGGGTTTTAGATACCGTGCAATGGGGCGCAACACACAGCATTCCAATTTCCATTGCACTACCACAACTAGGGGCAGTGACTATTTCACCAAGTGTTTCATTTGAGCAAAAATGGTATGGACAAACTATTTTGAGAAAATGGAATTATACTACTAATAAAATAGACACTGTAATAACGAAAGGATTTTATACTGGCGAAAGAATGAGCTTCGGCATCAGTGCAAGCACAAGAATGTTTGGCACTTATCTTTTTGGCAAAAAACATTATGTGCAGGCAATAAGGCATGAAGTAAGGCCAAGCATTAGTTTGAATTATACGCCCGACTTAGCAAGCCGTTTCTTTTATTCTACCAAGGTAGATACTTTAGGGCATGAATTGAGGTTCTCTAAGTTTGATGGGGTAATTCCAGGTGGTTACTCCGAAGGAAATTATGGAGGTATCAGCTTTGGTATAGACAATTTATTAGAGATGAAAGTGCATGATAAGAATGATACTACCAAACTAGATGCTACTAAAAAAGTAAAACTGATTGATGGGTTTGGCTTCAATTCTTCTTACAATTTATTGGCAGATAGTTTTGCTTTAGCACCGTTTCAGTTTTATGCAAGAAGCACTTTGTTTTCTATTATAAACATTACCACTAGTTTCACCTTAGATCCCTATCAAGTAGATAAATTTGGTTATAAGAGAAAATATTATACTTGGAATGCAAGCAACCCCAAAATTGGTCGTATTACCAATGGAAATGTAGCCATTTCAACTTCCTTTAAAAGCAAACCAAAAGATGGTAAAACAGATAAAGCCCGCACCCCATCAGATCCTTATTTAACTCCCGAAGAACAACAGCAGCAGTTGCAATATGCCCGAAGCAATCCCGCAGAGTTTACAGATTTCAATATTCCATGGACATTAAGTTTGTCTTACTCGTTAAGTTATAATAAGCAGTTGCTTTCAGATTATTCCTATGCCAATATTTTTACAAGTAGCATGAATTTCAATGGAGATTTTAGTCTAACTGAAAAATGGAAAATGGGCGGTACCGGCTATTATGATGTTAATGCAGGAAAACTAAACCAACTGAGCATGTTCATCACAAGAGAAATGCACTGCTGGCAGATGGCAATTAACGTAAGTCCGATTGGCATTTTCCGATCATTCAATATTACCATAAGCCCCAAAGCCGGAATTCTTAGAGATTTAAGAATCAATAGAAGCCGTTTCTTTTCTAATTATTAGAGAGGAATTGGGATTTATTCCAATTATTTGAATGAGGTTTGAGTAAGAAAAAAGTAGGAATAAAACACTAAAACTAAAGAGATTTAGAGGCTTTATTACACAGTACTCAAGCTTGGATTACTAATTTTAATAGCTTTTTATTTCTTAAAATTTATTTTTTACTAACTTTTATAGTATTTTCGTGCTTTCTTAATTTGTTTTAAAAAGATGAAAAATGATACGTGCAAATACGCAATACTTTAACCCGGAAAGGGAGCGATTGTCCATAAACCAATATCAATTGGCAGTAATTCCACCTGATGTTATTTGCGAACAAATCATTAATGAAAAAGTACAATTTTCAAATACTTACTTAGAAAAAAATGCAGATAAATCAAAGCCATATATTGCTTTAGCCAATTTTATGGCCAATGAGGCTATGGAAGAAACTATTATTAGATGGATGAATAGGGCAATAAGTATTCAAACACAGTTCACTGTTTCATTTAATAATTATAGTGGTATTCCAACACATTCTATTTATATACGCATACAACAAATTCCATCTTTTAAACAAATAACTAAAGCATTACAACCAATAGATCAATATCTACAATCTGCAAATGATCATTATATAGAAATGATTGCCAATCCACATTTATGTATTGCGCAACATTTATCTATAGATGTATTTGAAAAAGCCATGACTGATTATTCCCATAAAAGCTTTTCAGGAAATTTTGACGTAATGCAGTTGGCACTTTTAAGAAGAAAATATGCTTTTGAAAATAGTAAACAAATAAGCATTTTTCCATTAGTTAGTAAAACTCTATCTTAAAAAAGATTATAAATAATGATAGCGATGAATTATCCAATTAGCGAGTATTTGTTGATTATTCAACCTAGTGAAGATGTAACAAGTAAAATACTGAATATAAAAACGGCATTTGCAGAAACCTATCAATGTCCAAAAGCTTTGCAATTAAAACCACAGCTAACATTAATACAATTTTCACAGTACGATATGGCTGAGCCGCGTTTTTTTCAACGTATTAAAGCATTAACATCTTCACAACTTTCGTTTAAAATTGATATTGATGGCTTTGGCAGTCATTCATCACATACAATTTTTTTAGAAATACAAACTAAAAACAATTTATTTTCCCTCATTAAAGAATTAAAACAACTTCAAGCCAATTTGAAGTTAGATTCAGCCAATAAGCCTCATTTCATTTCCGACCCAAACATTACAATAGCAAATAAATTACAATCTTCTCAATATGAAAAAGCATGGTTAGAATATAGTAATACGCCATTTCAAGCGTCATTCCTGGTAAATGAACTTTTGTTTCTTAAAAGGGGTGAAGGCAAAAAAGGATTCAAAGTGATTGGCATATTTCCTATGATGAATGAAGTAAGTAAGCTTACTCAAGCAAGCCTTTTTTAGATGAGAATTATTTGCATTTTAATAATCCTTACCAATTAACTTGAATTTAGAACGATTATAACATATATATAACATTTACATTGGAGTGAAAGGCTATTTTCGCGACACTTTAAAAAAGCTTAACTATTCATTATGCATAAAATAGCTATGAGATATTTGTTTCTTTTATTTTTCTATCCAATATTAGCCAATAGTCAAGCGAACAAAAACAAGTTTACAGTAAATGGTACTGTTCGTGATAAAGCAACTGGAGAATCGTTAATTGGTGCCAATGTTACTTTTATTGGGCAAAGTGGATTGGGTACAATTAGTAATTCTTATGGCTTCTACTCTGTAAGTGCCATAACTGGAAAATACCAAATGGTTACAAGTTTTACTGGCTATCTTTCTGATACAGTTGAAATCCAGCTAGATAAAAATATCAATAGAGTGATTAGTCTTTCAAAATCTAGTACTCAATTGCAAGAAGTAACGGTATCCAGTAAAAGAAAAAGTGACAATATTTCGAGACCAATCATGGGCGTTCAAAAACTGTCTATTGATGAAATTAAAAACATTCCTGTTTTATTTGGAGAAAAAGACATTCTAAAAACGATACAATTATTGCCCGGTATCAAAAGTGCAGGAGAAGGAAATAGTGGGTTTTATGTAAGAGGTGGTTCTTCAGAACAAAACTTGATACTCCTTGATGAAGCAGTTGTATATAATCCATCACACTTATTAGGATTCTTCTCAACTTTTAATTCTGATGCTATAAAAGATATCACTGTTTATAAGGGCGGCATGCCTTCTGAATATGGAGGACGTTTATCTTCTGTTTTAGATATTAAAATGAATGATGGGAACAACCAAAAACTTGGTGTAAGCGGAGGAGTTGGTTTAATTGCATCAAGATTAAATGTAGAAGGGCCCATTGTAAAAGACAAAGGTTCCTTTACAGTTAGCGGAAGAAGAACTTATGCTGATGCTTTTCTAAAGCTTTCTCCAGATTCATCTTTGAATAACAATACCCTTTATTTCTATGATTTAAATGCCAAAGCCAATTATAAATTGAATGACAAAAATCGATTGTATTTATCAGCTTATACAGGTAGAGACAATTTTGGATTTGGAAGTACTTTCGGTATTGACTATGGTAATCTTACTGGAACTTTAAGATGGAATCACGTTTACAATAGCCGCTTGTTTTCCAATACCTCATTAATCTATTCTAACTATAGCTATAGAATTAAGATAAACTCTGGGAGCAATGACATTCGCATTACTTCAAAAATTAGAGATTTAAATCTAAAACACGATTTTCAATATTTTATAAATGCACAAAACCGTATTAATTTCGGTATCAATCTAATTCACCACAATATCATTCCTGGTACTATTACAGCTTCTGAAAAATCTAGCTTTAATAATTTAGAACTTCAAAAGAAACTTAGTATAGAAAATGCTGCCTACATTTCTCATGAATGGAGTGCTACATCGAAAATAAATGTAACCTACGGATTAAGATTATCTAGTTTTAGTGCATTAGGACCAGGCACTTTTTATACATATAATGAAGATGGAAGTAAAAAGGATAGTAATGCTCATGCTTCTGGAAAATTTGTAAAAACATTTACCTACTTAGAGCCAAGATTGGCTACTAGTTTTAAACTGAATGAAAACAAGTCTATCAAGTTTTCATATACAAGAAATATCCAGAATTTGCATTTATTAAGTAATGCTACAGGGGCTAGCCCAACCGATTTATGGATTGGAAGTAGTAATAATGTACAACCTGAAATTGCAGATCAAGTAGCACTAGGTTATTACCAAAACTTCAAGAAAAACATCTTTGAGTTTTCAGCAGAGATTTATTATAAAACCATGCAAAACCAAATTGACTATAAAAATGGAGCAGAATTAAGAGCTAATGAAAATGTAGAATCTCAATTGGTATTTGGAAAAGGAAGAGCTTATGGCTTGGAATTATTTGTAAAGAAAAAATATGGCAAACTAAATGGATGGATTGGCTATACACTTTCTAAAACTGAAAGAAAAATTGATGGCATCAATCATAACGAATGGTACAATGCAATGCAAGATAGAACCCATGAATTATCTGTAGTTGCCATTTATCAAGCAAGTAAAAAGTGGACTTTCTCATCTACATTTATTTACTACACTGGAAATGCAGTTACATACCCTAGTGGCAAATACAATATAAACGGCAATACTTATTTTTATTATAGCGAGCGAAATGGCTACAGAATGCCTAATTATCATAGATTAGACTTAGCAGCAACATTACAAGGTAAAAAAACAGCCAAGTTCGATAGCAATTGGAGCTTTTCCATATACAATGCTTATAGCAGAGCAAATGCTTTCAGCATTGATTTTCAAGAAGACCCAAATGATCCTAACAAAACCCAAGCAGTACAAACTACGCTATTTAAACTTATCCCTTCAGTTACTTACAATTTCAAATTTTAATCAATTATGAAACAATTTTTTCAATATAAATATCTACTTGTCGCTTCATTAATTTTCCTTTTTGCTTGTAAAAAGGTAATTGATATTAATTTAAATAATTCTTCGCCACAAATTGTGGTTCAAGGAAATATTACAAATGAACCTGGTTCCTATCAAGTAAAATTGGCTACTAGTGTCAATTATTCTCAAGACAATATATATCCAGCAGTTAAAGGGGCATTTGTGCAAATTTCTGATGATTCTACAGGCGTAATTGATACACTTTTAGAAACTCAAAATGGAATTTATAATACCAATAAAATAGTCGGTGCTATTGGTCATACCTATCATTTAATAATAACCGCAAATGGAAAAACATACACGGCAACATCTACAATTCCAAAACAAGTAATATTAGATTCTTTAACTTTTCAAACGAATACTGGATTTGGTAATTCTGTAACCAATGTGCTTCCAAACTTTAAAGATCCAGCAAACGAATACAATGCCTATCAGTTTTTACAATCAATCAATGGAAAGCCTTCTAAACAGATATATGTGTTTGATGACAGACTTTCAGATGGTAGATATATTTCAAGACAACTTTTTAATGATAGTGCTTACATACAAAAATTAGATACGATCCAAGTAGAAATGCAATGTCTTGATAAACCTGTATTTAACTATTTTAAAGAATTAAGTGGCTTAGACCCGACTAATGGGCAACCAACTTCACCTGCTAACCCAACTAGTAATATTTCAAATGGAGCATTGGGTTATTTTAGTGCCCATACTGTAGAAAGAAAACAAGTTGTGTTTAAGTAGTATTTTATAGCATTCTGTAACCTGATTTTGGTATTGCAAATACAGAGGCAGGCACAGGACTTAGATTTACTTTAGTTGCAGTATAAATAACTTTTTCCCCCGATTGGTTACTTGCTTCGTAAGAAAGAACCAATCCAGGAATTCCTTTAAATTGGTATTCAAATTCCTTTACAGATGGAACAATGGAAGTAGTATAGTAGAGCACATAGTTATTGCCATCTTTTAAATGAATGATTGCTTTTTTACAATCGTATCCCAAGATTAGTTTACGTTCTTTAGCAGTTTCAATTGTAAGTGCATCGAAGCGAGCATTTTCTTGCATCCACTTAGAGTTATCTAATAGAGTAATAAATTTATTATCACCTAACTCTCTTAAGATTGTTGCTTTTCCAATTGTTTTATCATAAATAACACTTTGACAAAAGGCAGTACTTCGTAAATCAGTTCTACTTTCATTTCCTTTTATATATACCGTTTTACTACTTGATTTTAATGTTTGAATCAAGGTTGTGTTGCTGCTTGTATCATCTGTTTTAATAGAATAATTGATTGTACATTCAGCTATTATACGCTGCTGTGCAAGCAACCCATTAACAGAAATAATAAAAGCAAATCCTAAAACAATAAAAAAAGATGATTTCATAACTTAAATTTTGTGAGGTAATTTAGGCGTTTATGAAATAAATATACTTTTTAAGTTTATTTCTTTATAAAAAATTCAATTGAGCGATTCATAGAATAAGAATATTAAAAAAGGAGACACCATTTTAGTATCTCCTTTATTCATTATAAAAATCCTTTACTTTTTTGTTTTTTCTTTCATATCAGCAAGCTTTTTTTGGCTTTCCATTACTTGAGAATAACGCTCTTGCCATTTACTCTTTGTTTTTGGCTTTGTGCGTGCTTCTTGCATTTTTGCTAAGATTTTATCATGATCAATTATATAAGTTTGAATAACAAACTGCAATAACAATGTAATAGTATTTGAAACTGTATAATACCAAGTAAGTGCTGAAGGCAATCTATTAAAGAAGAACAGCATCATAAAAGGAAATATATAAGGCATATACTTCATTGCAGGATTGTCTTGTGTAGGTGTATTACCCATATTGTACAATGAAATGGCAAAACTGGTAAGCACCGCAGTAATTGTAAACAAGCTAATATGATCACCAAAGCCAAATGGAATTGAAAAAGGAAGTGTTGCTATAGAATCATAAGAAGACAAATCGTGACTCCATAAGAATGTTTGTCCTCGCAATGAAATATTTGAATTAAAGAAACTATACAATGCAAAGAATATAGGAATCTGCAATAAAGCCGGAATACAGCCCCCCAAAGGATTCACACCTGCTTCACGAAATAGCTTCATTTGGTCCATTGCGAATGCTTGTTGGTCTTCGCCGTATTTCTTTTTAAGAATATCAAGTTCAGGACGAAGTACTTTCATTTTTGCTCCACTTAAATAGCTTCCGTACATTAATGGAGCAGTAAATAGACGAATAAATAAAGTAAGTAATAAAATAGCCCATCCATAGTTAACTACCAAATTGGCGAAGAACTCAAAAACAGGCATTATTACATATTGATTCACAGGACGAACGAATGAATAAACGTCTCTACCAAGATTGATAATATCGTCCATTCCATTGTCTAATTTCTTTAATATGTGAAATTCATTTGGCCCATAATACAATTGCATTGGAATGATTACACTTGGAGTGGCTGGAACTTTAATTTGAAAATTACCATCTATGGTAGCCAACGTATTCGTAGTGTCTTTATCAGTACTTCTTTCCCATTTTATGCCACCGGAAGCAAATCCATTTTTAGCAATAATTGAGGTATTGAAAAACTGTTGAACACCAGAAACCCATTGAGCTGGTTTTTCAAATGTGTGTTCCTTTTTTGAAGAAATATAATCGAAATGATTGTCTTCGCTAAAACAAATGGTACTCATTTGTCTTTCATAAAGTGTGCTCTTTTCTTTTTGGGTAGTTAAGTATTTCCATTCGAAATTCAAGGTATTGTTGGTCAGCAATTTATCTGCACCTGCCATGTTGATATTCCAATCAATTACATAACTATCTGGTTTAATAATGTATTGATGTGTAAGGTTTTGGCCATTACTAGCTGCAATTGTGTAGCTCACAGTTTGACTGTTGTCTGGATTTTTTACTATAGTAGGTTTGGGGAAATACAAATTACCAACTGCACTGCTATTGTTATTTCCAGTATTGATACTGTATCCCATTTTATCATAAGCATTACCACCTAATATGATTGGTTTCTTATTGAAGTTACTAGTATATTTCTTAAGTTCAACTTGTTTTACAGACGCCCCTTTGTTGCTAAAAGTAACTTTTATAACATCGTTTTCTACTATTGTATCTTGTAAAGTACCCAAAGCAGCTGTTGTAAAGTTTCCAGCGGCAGTTATTTTTTCTAAAGTGTCTTTTTTAAGTGTTTCTTGTTTGAAGCTAGTGTTTTCTTGTAGTTTTTGTTGTAATGCTTTGATTCTATTTATGGAATCTTCTTTTAACTGTTTGTCTTTTGCAAGAGCTACTTGTTGTTGATTGCTAAAATAGAAATAAGCAAAAAATAACAAAGCCAGTAATACCATTCCTATGATTGTATTCTTATCAGTCTGCATAATTTTTTTTAAATGAGCGGCAAATGTAAGTGTTCAAGCTATCTAATCTAAAGCACTTGCATTTACTTAGTTGGAATGCTATGATGATAGGAGTAAAAAGATTTATATTTATTAAAAGGATATTGCATTATAAAAGGCATACTAATAGCCTTTATTGAATAAAAAAGAAATGACTCTTTATTAATCTTTTTTATTCAGATTTATGGACGTTAACTGAATCGAGCTTACCCATTATAGAATCTTGATTAGTATTTGTCAAGCTATCTGATGGAATATTCAAAGAATCGGATGTATCATTTGCTACCATTTTACCAGTTCCAAATTCACCACAACCAGTCAACGTTAACATTCCCCCTATAATTACAAGAAAAAGTTTCTTAAAAATGTTTTGTTTGGAACTGTGTGATGTACAACACATAGAGAGTAAAAAATGGTGAAATGCATTTTGTTTTGCTTTTATTTGCCCTTTACGAAAATGACCACAAGTTTTGTTTGCAGAATTTTTTAAAAGATATGCTGCAATCTCTTGATTGCTCATTTGGGTGAAATCAATGACAATCATGCTGCAAGAAGAACAGAATTTTCCATCTTTAGCTTGAGCCATTTTGTTCCAATCTTTGTCGCATGGATTTGGTAGACTTATTTCCACTTTGCTGTACATAAAAGCTATGATTTTAAGTCAATTTATACAAACAATATCTTTTAGTAACCCTAAAAATAAAGAATAGTAATTGATTTAATCTAAGCATAATTACTTTTTTAATCAGTGAGGAATTGCTTTTGAAAATGCATCATCTTATATCAATACCGAGTCTGCGTATAATGTTTCAGGGTCAATATCTGCTCCATTATTCCATGCTACAGTATCAAAGCTAAGATGTGCGGTATTAAATACTGATGGTTCTTGCAAAGCTTTAAAAATGCCTAGACTTAAATAAGGTTTCATATCAAATAGCTTTTCTTCTCCTGTTTAAAAGCGAAGCAAAAGATGATAATCATTTTGGGAAATAACTTATAAAACTGAATAGTACATCATGATTGTCTTTTCTTATTATCAAATCTTTGCATAATCCAACTCTCGCTTAAAATCAAATAGTGATGCAAAGCTAAGGTCTTCATCAATTGCCTTCCAATGAATACATTCTTTGATTGGATTATCTAAAAAATGACCAAAATCAAGGGCAACGAATAAATATTCTTTATCAAAACAAATTGTTGTTATTAACTAAGGAAATTTTTTGTAAATATCTTTTCTATGAAGAAATCTTACTAAGACAACAACATTGTCTCTTATAGCAATCCCTAATCTGTAATTGCCCACTTTTACTCTATAATGAAAATCAAATCCGACTAACTTTTTTAAGTTATGAATTTCAGAGATGGATTGAGCAGAAATAATTTGTTCAATAGTGGCAGCTAAACTCCCCAATAATTTCTTATCCAATATCTTCTCTACTTCTTTTGTAAAAGTTCTTTCAGTTTTAACAAGCATCTCTTTTTAATTTTTCTAAAAAGGATTTAGTATCTACATAATCCCCTTTTAGACCTTCATTAATTGCATGTCCCAAAGCAATATCTTCTTCAATATCCTCATCATCTTCAATCACAGTTGTTTTCATTCCCATCTTTTTTGCTAAAGCAGTGAAAAGCTTCATGTCTTCTTTCGAATCACTTTGTAATAATATCGTTTCCATTGATTTACTTTTATTTCTCAAATATAGATGGTAAAAATAAAAAAAAGCTGCACAAATCAAATCGTGCAGCTTTTTCCAATATTATATCCATTAAAAAATCTCCTTTCCGTCTCTTACCAACTTTACCACTGTATGTCCATCGGCGGCTTTGGTGAAAGTGTATTCATCTTTTTGATCTTTCCAGCTAACCGATAAGTGGGTTCTGTAGGCATTCCACAATGTTTTGGGGGTTTCTTCGCCGTGTAGATAAGGGAAGAGCAACACTTTATAATTGGGGGCTACTGAGCGAGAAGGTAATACCAACTTTTTGGCTAAATCCATCGTGCGTAAATAGAATTGGTGCATGTCTTCAGTTTTGATGTTCTCGAAGGTTTCTAAATGTGGGTTCGGTTCTTGGTTGGGAATAGCTGCTTCGGTGCTTTCTAACACACGTACCAGTAATTGTGGGTCACCTTTTTTGGGGGTAAAGCGACCTGTGTTGTAAATACCACCGACAGTGTTATCTATTTCGCTCATGTTGCGGTTCATGCGTTTGTCGCCAAGCACTACATCATATTCTCCTTGGGTGCGCAAATCACTCAAGGTGTTGAAACCCAAATTGAGTGTGCCAGATTCTTGTTTCACATCTACCAATTGTTTGATTAAAACAACCTCCACATCTAATTGAACAGGCATATTCCATTCGTAGAGATGTTCTTTGTCGTCTTTTTTAAGATCATCTACAATTAATACATAATCATGCTTGCCTTTTACCAATCCTGCGGTACGAAATGCATGTTCTACGGGATAGTTTTTCAAGAGCATTGGCCAAGTGTCTTCCCCCCACATGAGTGGATTGGTTTCGAGGTTGCCAGTATAAAACTCTACCATTTTACGCAATGGATCTCTATGTGGCACTTGCCCTGGATAATATTTCTTCAGCTTATCTGCTGTGTTTTTATACACCCCCGTAGCCCATTGTGGGGCCAATTGTTTGCCCGTCATATCATCTGCCACAGGCGATTTCAACCAACTCCAATCGAAGCAATATTTATAATCTACCGTTCCGAAAGTGGCTTCGGGCTTATCTAAAAAGTTTTTCCAAGCGGCAGGAGTGGCAAAATATCCTTGTCCATGACCATCAATGGTGATAACAGAATGGTATTTACTTTCTGTACTGCGCCATCCATCCATTACCCAAATGCGACCATTGGCAGCCAATTCAAAATTGCCTCTGTCGGAATGGTCGTGGGATTGATACATCATGTCTTGTCTGCCGTCAAATTGGAACATGATGCCGTTTTTCTCCCATTTATTTCTTGCAATAAAACTGCCTCTTTCCGGAACGAAGTAAGTCAATGGCATTTGAACGGGTGGTACACTATTGTATTCAGCGGCGGTTTTATCTGGGTCTATACAGAACACAAACGCTGAAACATCAGGTACTTGCTTTAAGTCTTTGGTTAAGGAATTGGCATACAGATAATCAATCTTGCCATCTGTTGGGAAGAAATACTTCATAATCATCATCATCAACCATGGCAAATCGGCAGTGCTGCCGGTATCGCCGTGTGAATGCCAAAGGGCTTGAGCGTTGGGAGCAAGTGCATTGATCAACCAATCTGGAATGGCTCGGAAATGAGGATTGGCGAAGGCATTGTAGGTTTTATCTCTTCGAGCAAAAGCATTCATAGCTAATAAATCATTAGCAAAAGGTCCAAATGTGTATACAATTCCTTCAGAACTCATGCCTTCGGGGGTGAAAGAATAGGTGAGATAATCGCTTACTACCTCTTTGCCACGCTCAAACAAACGCTTGTTCCAGCCTTTTTGGTTTTCAGTAATAAGGACAGATAATGGGCAAGCAATGGACATCGCTATATGATTCCATCTGCGCCAATGGGGAGGCAGTTCCATACCCATTCCGTACTTATTTTCAGTAGCTTTCACATAGAAATCAAGGAACCATTTTTTGTCTGCTGCACTCATGCCTGCTGCTGTAAAATCAAACAACTTGGCAATTTCACCATTGCCATAAAAATGTTCTTTTACTTCTAATGGATGCACAGGATTGATTGGATCTGCATCTATATGTTGACAAACAAATTTTAGATAGTGTGCTGCAACGATGCCCGTTTCAGCTAATAAAGCCTTGTCACCATTCAATTGAGCGAGCAAACCTTGCACTGCAATGAGATTGCCCAATTCTTTTGTAGGCAATGAATCTTGCCAAAGAACCCATTCTCTCGTTTTGAGTGATTGGTATTCTTTGCCCGCTTTTCCTTCGCCTTTGTGCAGTTTATCTAAAGCATCAGTAGCTATTTGGGTGAATTGTTTACCCATCTTGGTGCTTTCTAGTCTGTGTTTGATGTCGGCAAATTCATCAGGGGCGGTGAACAAACGAGGAAAAACGCCAGCAGCAGGCACTTTGCCTATTTTGGAAGCATCAAAACCTGTGGCATTGGGGACTAAGTTTTTGAAATACGGGTTTTGCCATTTTATTTTTCCATCCAATACTTCATTGAAGTTTCGGGTACGAAGGGGTTGTTCTTTCAAGCGAGGGTCATTGGCGGCAACTTCGTCGTTGGCAAATCGTTGGAAGGCTTCGGGTTGTTGTTGTGCCGATAGTTTGGAACAAATAACAAGGCTTGCTGTGGCAAGGAAAAAACGTGCATTCATCATTAATAAAAATAGATTAAATCGTTAGTTATAAATCGAAAATTGTTGAAACCAACTGGCTTTCGCCGCATTTCGACTCACAAATCTACTAGGGGTTACATACTTATCCTCCTACCCTATTGAATTGCATGAACTTTACATTGCAATAACCCTTTAATTCGACACAACTAGACTAGCAATTGCAACATAACTACTAAATAAAATTTCCGGAGAGCAATGATTTATGGTTGAATATGTTAATAAAAGCACCTTCCAATGGTCTATTCCGACCTTCCGATAGTCAATTCTGGTTTTCCAATGGGTTATTCTGGGTTTTCTTTGTCTGAATTAGGATTTACAAGATTTTATGATTGGCAGGACTTGTTGTCTGAACTGTTGATTCAATTGATTTATTTGATTGATGTGATTTTTTAGTGTTTGATTATTGATTTCTAAATTATAATTAATAGATTAGTAATCATATACATCATTTCATCAGTTTAATTAGTAGTTCAGATATTTTTCATTGGGCTAAGGATTGCAGTGTAAAGCCCACAGCGAGGTACGAGCGAGGACTTGGAACGGAAAGCCTGACCTGCAAGGGAGCCCCCCAAACTTTCCTCATTACCTCCTTCATCCTCCTAACCTTCTTGCCTCTTTGCCTCTTTGCCTCTTTGCCTCAAAAATTACCCTTCTTCCACTAAATCTACTTCCAAACGAAGATTATCAATAATAAAATCTTGGCGCTGAGGTGTGTTTTTACCCATATAATATTCTAATAATTGTTGGATATTTTCTCCTTGGTCAAGCAATACCGGCTGCAAGCGAATATCATGGGTGATGAATCGTTCAAACTCATTGGGACTAATTTCTCCTAGCCCTTTGAATCGGGTGATTTCTGGTTTATTCCCTAGTTTTTTTACGGCCGCTTGCTTTTCTTGTTCATCATAGCAATAAATGGTTTGCTGCTTATTTCTAACCCTAAACAAGGGAGTTTCTAGGATATAGACATGCCCACGCTTTACTAAATCGGGGAAAAACTGTAGGAAGAACGTCATTAACAACAAACGAATGTGCATACCATCTACGTCGGCATCGGTGGCAATTACAATATTATTGAAACGAAGGCCTTCGAGCCCATCTTCTATATTGAGGGCATGTTGCAAAAGATTAAACTCTTCGTTTTCATATACAACTTTCTTGGTAAGCCCATAACAGTTTAGGGGTTTACCTCTCAGGCTAAATACCGCTTGTGTATCTACATTGCGTGCTTTGGTAATAGAACCACTTGCACTATCGCCTTCGGTAATGAAAACGGTGGTATTTTTTTGTGTTAACAAGAAATCTTCCCTGTTTTTTAAAGGTGGTTCATCGTGAAAATGAATGCGACAATCTCTTAATTTCTTATTGTGCAGATTGGCTTTTTTGGCTCGCTCATTGGCAAGCTTTCTTATGCCGCTTAATTCTTTTCTTTCTCTTTCACTTTGCTCAATGCGCTTTTTAAGGGCTTCGGCAACTAAGGTGTTCTTATGCAAATAATTGTCTAACTCTTTGCTTAGAAACTCTTGCACAAAGTTCTTCATGCTTTTGCCGCCTTCACTTACATTTTGAGAACCCAATTTGGTTTTCGTTTGGCTTTCAAACACAGGCTCTTGCACCCGTACAGCTATTGCTGCAACGATACTTTGGCGAATATCTGCCGCTTCGTAATCTTTCTTAAAGAAATCGCGAATGGTTTTTACATAGGCTTCTCTAAATGCTTGTTGGTGCGTACCCCCTTGGGTAGTATATTGTCCATTTACAAAGGAAAACAAATCCTCACCATAATCATTGTTGTGGCTAATGGCCACTTCTATGTCTTCGCCTTTTAAATGAATGATTCCATAGCGAAGTTCTTCTTCGGGGGTTTTTCTTTTTAATAAATCGAGCAAACCGTTTTTGCTCACATATTTTTTACGATTAAAATCGATAATTAATCCTGCATTGAGGTAGCAATAATTCCATAATTGGTTATCAATATACTCATGGATAAAATGATAATTGCGGAAGATGGTATCATCGGGAATAAAAGAAACCTCAGTTCCATTGTCTTCAGTAGTGCTTGTTTCCTCAGATTCTTTTAATAAAATGCCCCGTTCAAATTCAGCGGTTTTTTGTCGCCCTTCTCTAAAAGCAGTTACTTTAAAATAGCTGCTTAGGGCATTTACTGCCTTAGTACCCACCCCATTTAAACCCACACTTTTTTGAAATGCTTTGCTATCGTATTTTGCTCCTGTATTTATTTTACTTACAACATCAACTACTTTCCCCAAAGGAATGCCCCTACCGTAATCTCGAATGGTGACTACCTTTTCTTTCAAAACAATATCAATGTGCTTGCCATAGCCCATCATGTGCTCGTCAATACAGTTGTCTAGCACTTCCTTTATCAACACATAAATGCCATCATCGGCAGCAGAACCATCGCCTAGTTTGCCAATATACATACCAGGACGAAGACGAATATGCTCCCGCCAGTCTAGACTTTTAATATCACTCTCATCATAATTTGAAGTAGCCATCTTATTCTAATGTAGTTAGTATTAACCTTTTAATGTTCGTGCAACATAGCCGTTTTATATTTCTCAAAGTAGGAGTGTGCATAAATTTTGTTGATATGTACTACCACATAGACACATAGGCACATAGGCACATAGAAAAAATGATTTATAGTGATTGTATAGAGAGCAAATAGAAATTTAGAAGCAAGGCAAATAATTTGTTGAGAAACAAATTTGCCTAAAGAACCTATGTGTCTATCTGCCTATGTGGTGAACAAAAAACCCAATTTTAAATAGCACATTTCTCATGGTAATTGATTAATTCAATAGGTGCCCTTTCAATTTCTATTCCTTCGTAATAGGCTTTTACTTCGTCTAAAACAGCTTCTACTTCTGCCATTTCTTTTAAAGTAACCAATCTGTTTCTAAACTCTTTGATGTTGGGAAGACCTCTTAAATAATTGGCATAATGCCTTCGCATTTCATTAATTCCTACAATTGGCCCTTTCCATTCTACAGATCTCCTTAAATGTTTTTTACTAACCTCAATTCTTTCCTCTAGTGTAGGGCTGTGCATTAACTCACCCGTTTGGATGTAATGCTTTATTTCCCTGAAAATCCAAGGATAGCCAATGGCAGCACGGCCAATCATTATACCATCTACACCATATCTTTTTTTATATTCTACTGCTTTTTTGGGACTATCAATATCACCATTTCCAAAAATAGGGATGGTGATACGAGGATTGTTTTTCACTTTAGCAATTAAAGTCCAATCGGCCTCGCCTTTATACATTTGACTTCTTGTTCTACCATGAATGGCTAAGGCTTTTATTCCACAATCTTGCAATCTTTCTGCAACTTCCTCAATATTCTTAGTATCCTCATCCCAACCCAATCTGGTTTTTACGGTAACAGGAAGACTAGTAGATTTTACCACAGCAGAGGTAAGTCTTACCATTAAATCTATATCCTTTAGCACTCCTGCACCTGCGCCTCTACAAGCTACTTTTTTTACGGGGCAACCGAAATTAATATCCAATAAATCTGGATTGGTTACATCTACAATTTTAGCTGCAAGTGCCAAGCTGTCTTCATCACCACCGAATATTTGAATACCCACAGGACGTTCATAATCGAAAATATCAAGCTTTTGACGGCTTTTAATGGCATCACGAATCAAACCCTCACTACTGATAAACTCTGTGTACATCAAATCTGCACCATTGTCTTTACAAACAGCTCTAAAGGGAGGGTCGCTTACATCTTCCATTGGTGCCAACAACAAAGGAAAGTCTGGCAATTCTATTTTATCAATCAACACCATTATATGCTATCTATCTATTTTAAAAAGAAAACAATCAAATTATTTGGCATCCATTGGTCATATTTAAACCTGACTTGTTTGCGTGCCATTATCTTTGTTCAAACGGCGAAAGTACAAGCTAAATAAAATTATGGAAGAAAAAGAGGAATTTGCTCCAAACAATCAACAAGAAACAAAAGATTATTTAACGAATTTCGACCAAAGCAATTATCCAAATTATTGGATGAAGTTTGGAATGTTAATAGTATTTATAGGCGTAGGTCTTTTGGCTGCAGGGGTATTGAGTATGATAGTTTTGAAACTAATGATACCCCATATTGGATTGCTAAATATGGAAAAAGTATTGATGAACCCCCAATATGCAAACGCAGCAAAAGTGTTGCAGTTGGTTTCTACCATTAGTATGTTTCTATTGCCTGCTGTATTGTATGCCTTTTACAATAGCAGAAAACCATTGGATTATTTAGGTTTTAATCTCAATATTTCGTGGCAACAAATAGGACTTGTATTTTTAATAGCATGGGTGGCTATTTATGTAGGAAGTATGCTTAGCGATTTAAACGAAGCAATCCCTATTTCAAAAGGATTAAGAGACCAATTTAATAAAGCCGAGGAAACCTATAAAAGTCAAGTGTTGATTTTTGCCAAAATGAACAATATTGTTGATTATTTCATAGCGCTTATTGTAATTGCTTTGACACCCGCAATTGTGGAGGAAGTGTTTTTTAGAGGCGCCATGCAGCAACTATTTGTGGAATGGTTTAAACATGCTTGGATAGGTATTTTGCTTACTAGCATTATATTCAGTGCCATTCATTTTAGTTATTTTGGTTTCCTTACAAGAACAAGCTTGGGTGTAATACTTGGGTTGCTTTACCATTATAGCAAAAGCATTTGGTTAAACATTTTGGCTCATTTTACCAACAATGCTATTGCGGTAACAGCACTGTATGTTTATACTATTAAAGGCAAGCCACAAGCAGAAGCATTGGAAGATCATTTTCCCATTTGGCTAGGAATAGCGGGTAGTGTTTTACTTGTATCGTTGATGCTATTTTATAAAAAACAAAGTGAATTGCAATTGTCTTCAAAAAATAATTTAACCACATAGTCACATAGACACATAGCATTCAGGTATATCGCAATTAATAAAGAAAGAAAAAACACATAGAACAAAAGTTGAATAGTAGTAAAGTAGACATCATGATTAAAAATGAAATTTCAATACATAGCTTTTTATCTGTGTGTCTAAGTGCCTATGTGGTAAGTAAAAAACAATACAATTTGGCAATATGAACCAATGGAAACTATTACACAAAACGAAAAGCGCTGCAGAAGCCAATATTCTAAAAGGAGTTTTGGAGGAAAATGCCATTCAGGTACAATTGTTAAACAAACAAGACAGTAGCTATCTATTATTTGGCGAAATAGAAATATATGTGCCTGTAATGTTTATTGAGGTAGCGAAAAGCATTCTTTCAAAAGCACTTTTAAACTAAGTTATTTTCTAATCACCATTCCCCATTTACCAACTAAATCAGCTTATGGCTTTCAATTTTGAAGTATTTAAAACTAGGGCGCTTACCGCAATAATATTTGTATTGATAATGCTTGGAGGTATTCTTTGGAATGAATGGAGCTTTCTTGCCTTGTTTTCTATTATTCATTTTGGATGTTGGATTGAATACCAAAAAATCATTGGATTAATTTATCCTAATTACCAATTAATATCCAAGTTCCATCGCAATTGCATTATGCTACTAGGCTTTATGCTTATTTTATTGTTTACAGATGGGTTCTATCAAGTTGGTCGCATTCAACTACATGCAATTGGGTGGTATGGCTTGCAGCTTTGTACTATTGTATTTTGCTTGAATGAAATCATTCTTAAAAAGCAGTTAGACTTAAAAACAATCGGCTTTTCCATTTTAGGTATTGGCTATATTTCTTTTTCCTGGAGTTGCTTAATACAGCTTAGCCAATATGGTATTTACAATAAATTTTTATTCACACACCATTGGCAATTGCCCTTAATTCTCATTTGTTCAATTTGGATAAATGATACAATGGCTTACTTAGTAGGCTCGTTTATTGGCAAAACTCCACTGTCTGCCATTTCACCTAAAAAGACTTGGGAAGGCACTATTGGCGGTGCAGTATTGGCAATAGGATTGGTAAGTGTTGGCTGTCGCTACATTTTTCACATTGAGAATATCTACATGCTTATTACCGTATCTGCCACCGCTGCTATAGTGGGCACATTGGGCGATTTATTGGAAAGTAAGTTAAAGCGACTAGCAGGTGTGAAAGATAGCGGTGAAATAATGCCCGGGCATGGTGGGTTTTTAGATAGATTCGATTCTTTGCTGCTCGCTACACCCATTGTTTGGCTGCTTTTGACTTTTTTATTCTAGTTTATTTACCACATAGGCACATAGACACATAGATATTTTAGTATTAAAAAGGGCTGCTTTTGTTACTAATTGAAATAACTTTTTGTGTTACAAATGCCCATATTGATACCCATTTTTAAAAATGATGTTATAAAAATTTCACAGAAGTTCATAGAGAAGGCACGGAGTTACACAGAAAGAATAAACATAAACTCTGTGGCTCTCTGTGAACCTCAGCAGTACTCAGTGTAATAAAAAAGACTCATAGAGCTATTTAAAAAAGAAGTTACACAGTGTAGAAATAAATTTAAATGAGAAAATAGAATGCTTGTAAATCATACTTCAATTCATTACAAAACTTTCATTTCGATTATTTTTAATCAAAGTGATGTAGATTTTAGTGAAAAAAATTAATATAACTATGTTTCTATGTGCCTATGTGGTAAGCAAAATTTAAAGCATGTCGTTTAATAAACTATTACAACAAAGCCTGCTTTGGCGGGGCTTTTATTTTTTTACGGTATTGCTGCTAAACATTGTTGTAAGCCGTTTCTTACATGCAGATGGTAGTGGATGGCTCTACTTTTTTACAAATGTTTTCACCCTCATCATTACAATAGCTTCCTTCAATTTAGAAAGCGGATTCACCTTTTTTGCTTCTTCCAATAAAATTCCACACAATTCTTTGGCAACATTGGGTATGGTTTGGTCTGTACTTATCAGCACCATTATCATTATACCGATGTATTACTACGCCCAATCAAACACCCAGTTTACAAATAGCATTTCGCCCCTAAGATTCACCTATTATGGCGGATGTTTTATTCTTGGCATATTGCTTACCACTTATTTCACAGTACTTTTCTATTCAAAAAGCAACTTTTATATCCCCAATCTTTGGCTTGGAATAAGCAATGTGGTATTAATATCCATCCTTTGCACACAGGTATTCTTACACACCATTCCAAATACTATCCTCACCATTTATTTTCTTTTTTATCCCATTCAAGGCATTGGATTGGTGATATTGTTTTTATGGATGAATAAGGGCGCAGAAAAACTAACCCTTCCTAATAACAACAACCTGCTAGCCCTTTACCGCTATTCGGCAATTGCACTTGGTGGCAATTTGTTGTTTTTCTTATTATATAAAGTAGATTACTTTTTTGTAAAAAACTATTGCAGCGCAAGCGATTTGGGCAACTATATTCAAGCTTCAAAACTTGGTCAGATGTTGCTGATTATCCCCCAAATTTTTGCAAGTGCCGTATTCCCACAAATTGCAAGTGGACAATTGAAACAAGATGTAAACAATGCCATCATCAAACTCACCCGATTGTTTCTACAGCTATTTTTTGTGTTATTTCTCCTGTTGGCATTGATTGGTAAATGGCTATTCCCATTTATGTTCGGAAGCAGTTTTGCTTCCATGTACACGCCCATGCTCATAGTAATCTTAGGCGTTTATTCTCTTTCTGTATTGGTGCTACTCACCTCCTTTTTTTCGGGAAACAACAAGCCTCATTTAAACAGCATTGGCGCGGCAATAGGATTATTTGTTGCCATAATTGGCTACTGCATTTTTGTACCTACACAGGGCATAATTGGTGCAGCCTATGTAAGCAGTTTTGCTTATGGATGTTATTTACTATACGCCCTCTACCAATTTAAAAAGATGCACCCTTTCAAGCTAATAGAATTAATCAGCTTCCGAAAAACCGACTGGACTTGGATGTTGGAGATTTTGTTGCACAAGTAGGGACATTCGTGTTGTAGGGACAAGTCGCGACTTGTCCCTACAACACGAACCAATCCTGTAAATCCTGATTCAGAAAAATGTTTTGCGCCTACGGCAAATGAATTACGCGTAGCAAAAGCAATTCATTAATTCCTGTACCTGAGATATAGAAGGTATAAAATTTTTTTAGAAGCTGTCCCAATGGGACAGAGCTGAAAAAACTTATTTCAACGCTGTCCCAATGGGATATGGTTAAAAAAATATTTTTTTGAGGCTGTCCCAATGAGACAGAGCTGAAAAATCTTTATTTGAAGCTGTCCCAATGGGATATAGCTGAAAAAACTTTTTTTTGAGGCTGTCTCAATGGGATATGGCTGAAATGTATTTTTTCGAAGCTGTCTCATTGGGACAGAGTTGAAAAATTGCTTATTTGGGCTATAAATACCATGGAAATCCTTAAAAAAGACTGAAATTAAAGAAAATAGAAAAAAATTTCCGAAAAGATTGTCCCAAAATGCCTATTTCTGATGGAATTTATTATTTTGCGACCATGTAAATTAATTAGTAAAATAAAAAACAATTGTATGATTAAGAAATTAAGATTTTCAGAATTAGTAAGCACGCAGTTTCTTCAATTTTTTGTGCGTTTATTACAAATGATTACAGGTGCCGACCCTACGAAATTGAAAATTATTTTGCGTGTAAATACATTAAACGATTTGGTAAATAGAATTACCAAAGTGATCAAACAAGAGCAAGCTTATAAAGAAACCGTTGAAATAAAGCAATATGAAGCCGAAAGAGACGATGCCATTATTGGTTTTGTAGCATTTGTAAAGTCGCAAACCCGCAGTAAAAAAGCCAATGTAAAAGCAGCGGCTATTTTTTTACTGAATTATTTGAACAATCTAAGCCCCCATATTCATACAGAAGATTACTCATCAGAATCTGCCATTTTAACCAAAATTTATACAGATTATCAAACCGATGTTGAAGTAAAAAATGCGATTATCACCATTGGTGCGCAAGATTGGCTAACACAAATAAACGATGCTAATGTAGCTTTTGAGGCCAAGTACAAAGCACGTACGATAACAATTGCTGCGGATAAAACTAAGGATACTTATAGCGATCTCCGCCAACCAACTAAAGATGCGTATTATAGTTTATTAAACATTATTCAAGCACGCTTTGAAGTAGCGTTGTATGAAAACCAAGATACTACCGAGTATGTGAATTTGATGAATAATATGAATGCGCTCATTGCACAAACCGAGCAGATTATTGCCTCCACTAAGCCCAAAAGCGATGGCAATAATCCTTCAACCACCACAACACTTCCTAACACAAACATCTAAAATTTACTATTTATAAATAATTAGCTAATAAACCTTCCCACTATACAAATAATTGGGAAGGTTTTTTTATATCCTTTTTAATTAAAGAATGAAAAAGAAAATTACACAGGGTTTAGTAGGCTTGATTGCCTTATTTTTTGTATTAACAACCACGGCAAAAGGGCAGTGGAGTGAGTTGGGTGGAACGAACCAGTCACCTTTTAATTTGAAAATTAGAATACTAACTACCGATGCGAGCGGAAATTTGTATGCAGGAGGGGATTTCAATAAGGGATACATGAAGCAATATTTAGCGAAATGGAACGGCAGCAATTGGAGTGAACTAGGAGGAACAACTGCGTCAACTTTAAGCGACTTTATTTATTCTGTCAAGACCGATTTGAACGGAAACTTTTATGCAGGGGGCAATTTCAGAAATGCAAATGGAAGAAATTTCGTAGCTAAATGGAATGGAAGTGTATGGAATGAGCTGGGTGGCTTAAATTCTTCTACATTTTTAGGTACTACAACTACCCTCGTAACTGACTCAAGTGGCAATCTGTATACAGGGGGATCATTTTATAATAGTAATGGGAAGTTTTATATAGCAAAATGGGATGGCTTTACTTGGAGCGAATTAGGAGGCACAAACGCATCCACTTTCAATGAGACGATTGGTGCCCTAATTATCGATCAGCTTGGCAATATTTATACAGCTGGCTTATTCACGAACAGCAATGGTAAACAATACGTATCTAAGTGGAACGGCACATCATGGATAGAAGTTGGTGGAACAAACACATCTACATTCAATAAAGATATCAGAGCTTTAAACTTAGATTCAAGCGGCAACATCTATGCAGTGGGTGATTTCACGAACAGCAATGGGAAACAGTACGTAGCTAAGTGGGACGGCACTGCATGGAGTGAGTTAGGTGGAACGAATAAGTCTACTTTCAATGATAGAATCTGGACATTAACAACAGATGCAAACGGAAGTATCTATGTCGGGGGCAATTTCACTAATAGTAATGGACAGCCGTATATATCGAAATGGAACGGTAGTCTTTGGAGTGAATTAGGCGGTAACAACAATTCAATGTTCAACGATGCTATCCTTACCCTCACTACCGATACTATCGGAAACTTGTATGCAGCAGGGGAGTTCAAAAACGGCAATGGAAATAATTATGTAGCCAAATACACCAACCCAACCACCACCCCACTCACCCTCACATTCTTCGCCGCAAATTCTACCGAAACCAACCAAATAAAAACCACTTGGCAAACCGCCACCGAAGTAAACACCAGCCATTTTATAGTAGAACAAAGCAGCGATGGCAAAACATTTACTGCAAAAGGCACAGTAAAAGCAGTAGGTTTTGGTGCAAATAGTTATGCTTTTAATGTCCCCCTCTCTTTCGGAGAGGGGTTAGGGGTGAGGTTTTTCCGCTTAAAAATGATAGACAAAGACGGCAGCTTCACTTATAGTAAAATAGTGTCGGTTTCACTAACCACTAATAACTCACCACTAATAACTATCAGCCCCAATCCTGCAAAAGATTTTACAACTGTTTCTATTCATCTATCAAAAGCGCAAACAATACAATACCAGCTCATCAATGCCGAAGGCAAGCAAAGCAGTGTGCAAAAGCAAGCACTTCCAGCTGGTATTAGCAGTTTCCCAATCAATTTAAAAGGTTTGGCAAAAGGTATCTATTGGCTAAAGATTGAAGACATTGGAGAAAAGCAATTGGTGGTGGAATAGAAAATAAGTTTACTGATATATCACTATGCACATAAAAAAGCTTAGGCATTTCAAATTCTGAAATACCTGAGCTTTTTTATTTTCCTAATATTAATTTAGAAAGAGAGATTGCGCCGCACGTAGATAGTATGAGCATGCATTTATAAGCTTTATAATACCGTTTGTACATGCCCTTATAGTAATAATTTATAACCAAAAAGAAAAAAGAAAAACTTTTTAATTGCATTTTTTTAGCAATACACTTCACTTACATTTGCCCCGAATTAAATAAAAATCATGGTTGATGTAATCTTGGGTTTGCAGTGGGGCGATGAAGGAAAAGGTAAAATTGTTGATTATTTTGCTCCCAACTACGATATAGTTGCTCGTTTTCAAGGTGGGCCTAATGCTGGTCATACACTTTATGTAAACGACAAAAAAGTAGTCCTTCATCAAATACCATCTGGCATATTTCACCAAAACACAGTCAACATTATTGGTGGTGGCGTGGTTTTAGATCCAATTACCTTAAAAAAAGAATGCGACACAGTAGCTTCTTTTGGTATAGATGTAAAGAAAAACCTATTCATTTCTGAAAGAACCAATATCATTATCCCTACTCATAGAGCTATAGATAAAGCAAGTGAAATGCAAAAAGGTGATAGCAAGATTGGTTCTACATTAAAAGGAATTGGTCCAGCATACATGGATAAAACGGGCAGAAATGCTATTAGAGTGGGCGATTTGCTTGACAAAAGTTTTACTTCTCAATACATTAAACTAAGATTAAAACACCAAAAATTACTAGACAACTTTCATTTTATAGAAGACATTTCTTCTTGGGAAGATGATTTTTTTGAAGCACTAGAATTTCTACGCACCTTAAATGTGGTAAACAGCGAATATTTTATTAATAACCAAATAACCGCAGGTAAAAAAGTATTGGCAGAGGGCGCACAAGGAAGTATGCTAGATATAGATTTTGGCACTTTTCCTTACGTTACTTCATCTAATACTATTTCTGCTGGTGTTTGTACCGGTTTGGGTGTTTCTCCAAAACTTATAAATGAAGTGTTAGGGGTTACAAAAGCATATTGTACAAGAGTAGGAAGCGGCCCATTCCCTACTGAATTAGATGATGCTACAGGTGAGGAGTTGAGGAAAATAGGAAGTGAATTTGGTGCAACTACTGGTCGTCCTCGCCGTTGTGGATGGATAGATTTAGTGGCTTTGAAATATACCTGTATGATTAACGGTGTTACGAAAGTAATAATGACAAAGGCAGATGTACTTGATAGTTTTGAAGAATTAAATGTTTGTACAGCCTATGGTATTAATGGAAAAATTACTGAAGAAGTGCCTTTTCAGATTTCTAAAGTAAAAATCGATCCAGTTTTGCAAGCGCATAAAGGATGGAATACTGATACAACTGCTATTTCAAATGCAGCTAATTTACCTGTAGAAATGTCTGATTACATTAATTTTATCAACAATTATATCAAGACTTCCATTGGCTATATCAGTAATGGGCCGGGTAGAGAACAAATTATTAAACTTTAATTGAAAGAATATAATCTGTTTTCTATTTTTACAGCCGAAAATAAAAATGGCTTTTCATCATTAATAAAAATAATAGTTCACAAAAATTTAATTTCAATTTTTATAATCTCAAAAACTTATTAGAACATGGCGATTAAATCTGATAAGGATGCAAAATCCACAGGAAAGAAAAAAGTAACGGATATTGAAGTTCCGAAAGCATCTTCAAAAAGTAAGAAGAAGTTAGAAGAAGATGACGATGATTTGGAAGATGAGGACGAGACACCTATCAAAAAAAGTAGTGCGAAATCATCAGGAAAAAAAGGGAAAAGTGACGACGACGATGATGACGACTTAGAAGATGACGAAGTAGAAGACGATTGGAACAAATCAGATGATGATGATTGGGATCCTGACTTTGATGAATTCGATTTACCGAAATCAAGAGGAAGCAAAACTAGTACTCCTAAAAAACCTGGTGCTAAAAAAGGCAAAGATGAAGATGATGACGACTTTAAGTTAGATGATGACTTCAGCGAATTTGATGCTTTTGGCAAAGGCGGCAAAGGTGGTTTTGATGATGACGATGATGATTTCTAATTGCAACAATTAAAATAGTGTAATATAAAAATAGTGCAACGACTAGTTGAGCGATTTGAAATAAGTGATTTAAAAAAAATTAAGCAGCAACTACTACATTGGTCAAACCAATATAGTAGTTGTTCTTTTTTAGATAATAACCAATACTCATCTGAGGGCAATCAATATGAATGTATTGTAGGCGTAGGAGATTTTAATAATTTCTCATTTGATTCTAATTGCCAATCAACCCTTAAAACTATTGTAAACAAAACCAATGATTGGCTTTTTGGTCATGTAGCTTATTCATATAAAAATGAATTGTTTCCCCAAGGGTTTCAAGCAAACAAAGAAGATAAGATAGGCTTTCCCAAAATTGCTTTTTTCCAACCAATAGTAGTTGTTTTATTATCAAACAACTACATTGAAATACTATGCTTACAATCAAACCCAATTGCTGTTTTTGAAGAAATTAACAATACAGTTATTTCATCTAGCCAAATAGTAGATAAATCACCGGAATTAAACCCAAGGATTTCAAAGGAAGAATATATAGAAACTGTTCAAAAATTGAGGTGTCATATTTTAAAAGGAGATTGCTATGAAATTAATTTCTGTCAAGAGTTTTATGCTGAAAATGCGACTATAAACCCTCTATCTATTTTTGAAAAATTAAACGAAATATCGCCAAACCCATTTGCCTGCTACTATAAAAGAAACAAGCTTCATTTAATGTGCGCTAGCCCAGAACGTTATATAAAAAAGAAAGGAAACCAACTAATTTCTCAACCCATTAAAGGATCAGTAAAAAGAAATAAAATAGATAAATCGGAAGATGATTCCCTAAAAAATCAACTACTAATAAGCCAAAAAGAACGGTCTGAAAATGTAATGGTTGTAGATTTGGTTAGAAATGATTTAAGCAAAATATGCAAAGAAGGCTCTGTGCGTGTTTCAGAGTTATTTGGATTGTATACTTATCCTCAAATCCATCAAATGATTTCAACAATTACAGGAATAATTGACGAATCAATTGATTTCTCGGATGTAATCAAGGCTACATTTCCTATGGGGAGTATGACAGGCGCACCTAAAAAAAAGGTAATTGAATTAATAGATAAGTATGAAAATGCTGAAAGAGGATTGTTTTCCGGCACAGTTGGTTATATAACACCCGAAAAAGATTTCGACTTTAATGTGGTAATTAGAAGTCTTTTTTACAATGAAAGCACACGATACCTAAATTACCAAGTAGGAAGTGGTATAACATATAAAAGCATTCCTGAAGAAGAATATGAAGAATGTCTTCTAAAAGCCGAATCTATCAAAAGGGTTTTGGCTGAAAATTAGAACAACTTTTATTACTGTATTATCCTTTCATTAATTGATTGGAAATCTGAAGCAGCCCACTTTCATCAAAATGTTTTGTCATAATCTGCAACCCAAAAGGCATACCATTAGAATGAGTAAATAATGGAATTGAAATAGCAGGAATACCAACAAGGTTTGCAAAAACTGTGTAAATATCTGCTAAGTACATTTCTATTGGGTCGTTGCTTTTTTCTCCTATTTTAAATGCGGTTGTTGGAACAGTAGGAGAAATAATAGCATCATATTCTTTAAAAACATTTTCAGTAGTATCGCAAAGCAGTCTCCTTACTTGTTGCGCTTTGGTAAAATATGCATCATAATATCCTGAACTAAGTACAAATGTTCCAAGAAGAATACGTCTTTTAACTTCTTTTCCAAAACCTTCGCTTCGCGATTTTTTATATAAAATAGTAAGATCGTCTGTATTTTTAAGTGTAGCTCTATATCCGAACTTTACACCATCAAATCTAGAAAGATTGCTACTAGCTTCTGCAGTAGTAAGTATGTAATAGGTAGGAACTACATATTCCAATAATTGAAAATCAATAGGCTCCACCGTATGTCCATCTTCAACAAGTTTTGCCAAGTAGGAGTTTGTTTTTTCAGCAATTTCCTTATCTAACCCTTTATGAGAAAGCACTTCCTTAAAATAAGCAAATTTGAATTTTTTCCTTGGGCTTGATAATTCACTTGAATAAGAAGGAACTTCTTTAACCGAAACAGTACTATCAAAATCATCCGTACCGCTTATAGCTTCAAGTGTTAATGCTACATCTTCAATTGTTTTTGAAAATAAACCAATTTGGTCAAAAGATGATGCGTAAGCAATTAACCCATATCTTGAAATTCTACCGTAAGTAGGCTTTATTCCAACGATACCACAAAAGTCAGCGGGTTGTCTAACAGAACCTCCAGTATCACTACCTAGTGCTACCATACATAAGTCAGCTTGAACAGAAACGGCAGAGCCTCCTGACGAACCACCAGGAACTCTGCTTGTATCTAATGCATTTTTAACTGTTCCAAATGCAGAATTTTCATTGCTACTTCCCATTGCAAATTCATCACAGTTTTGCCTTCCTATAATGATTGCCCCTTCGGCTAATAGCTTTTCAACACAGGTAGCATTGTAAATGGAAGTAAAGTTGGAAAGTATATTGGATGAAGCAGAAACAGAATGGTTTTTATAGCAAATTACATCTTTCAGTCCTATAACTACACCGTGTAATTTACCTATTGGCTGTCCATTGCTTCTTTGCTCGTCTAATAATTTTGCCTGTTGTAAAGCTTCATCTTCAAACACTTCTAAAAAAGCATTTAGCTCTTTATGCTTCTGAATATTGTTGATATAAAAAACAACGGCATCTACGCAGGTTGTAGTGCCGTTTAATAAACTATCATGATAGCTCTTAATATTTTTGAAAGGATACAATTGCTACTTATTTAAGCTGATGATTATGGGTAATATTATTTACTTGCTTCCTCTTTATCCTTTTCTTTCATGCCTTCAGAAAGTTCTTTTTTTACATTTTCTTTGGCATCATTAAACTCACGAATACCTTTTCCAAGTCCACGCATAAACTCAGGTATTTTTCTACCCCCAAACAAAACTAATATAACAACAGCGATGAGGAGTATTTCCTGAAAACCTAAATTTCCCATATTTATAAATTTGTATGTAAAGGTAGTATAAAACAAATGCTTATTTATTCAAAAAAAGCAATTAACATGTTTTGATACTATTTATAAAAAATTATTAACACTTACAATCAATGATGCTTTATAATAAAAAAGCGGAAGCAATGATTATATTCATTACTTCCGCTTTTACATATTAAAAACAATTTTACATTCTTTTCTCTTTAATTCTTGCACTTTTTCCAAAACGCTCACGTAAGTAAAACAATTTAGCTCTTCTAACTTTACCAACTTTGTTTAGAATAACAGAATCTACATTTGGGGATAAAATTGGGAATAAACGTTCAACACCAATTCCATCAGATATTTTACGTACTGTGAAAGATGCAGTAGCACCTACTCCTTGAAGCTTCATCACATCTCCTCTAAAGCTTTGGATACGTTCTTTACCACCTTCAACAATTTTATAGTTTACAGTGACGTTGTCACCAGCTTTAAACTTTGGAAGTGTTTTTTTTGCTGTTAATTGTTCGTGTATATATTTTACTGCATTTTCCATCTTTGAAAATTTTAGGAATGCAAATGTACGGGGATTTAATCCATTATTCAAAATAAATAGTAAAAATTAATGTCAACTATTTATACTGATCAATTATTTACTTTGTGTTACTTAAAAACCAAATATCAGGGATGTATATTTTAAAATTATTTCCTAGCCATTTTGCAATTGACCAGATAATTGGAGAAGCGGGCGTGCCAGCTTTATTCTGTACAAGGTAAACCAGCCCGTCATTCATTGCATCTTCGTATTTGATAGAATAGTAACTATTAGGATTTTTAGCTAATACATTCAAGAATGCTTGCTTCTCTTGAAAAATCTTAAACTTTAATTTGTTTTCACTAAGAAAATGGTATTCTAAATTGCTTTCAGTAGAGTATGGGCTTTGTTTATAACAATAAATTTCTTTTTTATATCCATCTAAATAATTATTAATAACACTTATAAATTTTACGGGTTGTTTATAGGTAAATAAAGCGAACACAACTACAAATAATAGATTGAGAATTACAGAAAATAGTAACCCAAATCTTATTAAAAATCCAGCTATATTTTTTTTCAACAACCTAGCAACGAAGTTTTGAGTTTCTAATGAGTTTCTGTAAGAGTCAGCAGCTAGATAGATTATAAAAAATAACACTGGAAATACGAAACGTTCTTCTTTATGCCCTACCAAGCTATGACCAAAAATGAAAAAGAATATTGCTATGGAATAAGGGTTTCGCAAATTTGTAAATCCCTTTATGAGCAATCCAAATAAGAAGAAGGATAATAGAGGAACAGAAAGTGCTAGTAAAATAGCAATATAATACCACCATGGAGATGTGCCAAATTCGGCCGCCTTTCCTTGAACAATGTTTATATAGAAATAATTGTACGGGGTAAAACATAAATTTCCATAAAAATGACTATCCAAATAAACATTGATGCCACTGCCTAAAATAAATCCAAAACCTATAATGAGTATTTTTTTCCATTGATAAAAATGAAACTTCATCAACCATACTAATATTCCAACTAAAGCAAAAGCCATTTGGAAACGGAAGAAAAAGCAAAATGCAAAACACAATCCTGCCAGTAAAGCAATCAAAAAAGAACCTTTTTCTTTTATTGATTTCTCTAAAACCAATAAGGAAAGGAGCAAAAACAATCCACCCATTGTTTCGGAACTGAAGCTAGCTCTAAGAAATGGTACAAGTCCTAGAAAATTGGTGAGAATTACTAAGTAAATGAGATACTTTTCTTTTACCATTTTTTTTATAATGAGGTAATTGCATAAGCAAAAACCAAATATGCCAACCAATACATGCAAGATAGAAAATATAGTAAACCGATTGTTTATACATAAAGAAGTAAGCAATTGATACAGCCATTGAAAAAGATAAGGTTGAATTGTTGGCCTAATTTGAGCTGCATATTCCCATGTCAAAATATTTCTAGGACTTAGCCCTAGTTTAAATGAAGCGAATTCAATAATTTGAAAATACTCATCCGAATGGAAAAAAAAGGTATTCCATGCGGTCATCATTTGAACTATAAATGCAATTAGGAGAACAATTTTTACAGGTATACTTATTTTATTCATAAATGGAATACTATAGTCAAAAATAAGCGAAGGAATTAAAAGCCTTTACATTATTTAATTATTATAAAATAAGGAGATACGATTTTTGAAGTACTTGCTCACCTCTACAAGTATATATTCGCAATAAATTTCTCATAATGAAGCATACATTTTTACTGATTGCCTTTTTCATTTATATAGCTAGCGCCGAGTCGCAGCCTCCTGCAGGATATTATAACAGTGCAAATAACCTTTCTTGCGCTCCACTTAAAACGGCACTCAAAAATATTATTAGTAGTAGTATTTCAGTAAAAAGCTATAGCAATCTTTGGAATCAATATCCTATTTCTGATATAAAACCTAGAACTGTAGGTACTGGATCTGGAACCGTTATTTATGATATTTATTCCTCAAACCCCAATGGAACAGATCCTTATCAGTTTATTCCTTTTACCAACCAATGTGGCACATACAGTGCAGAAGGCAGTTGTTACAATAGAGAACATTCTATTCCTACAAGTTGGTTTAATGGCAATACTTCTAATTCAGGTACGGCTACTGACTACAATTTTATTTATCCAACTGATGGATATGTGAATAACAAAAGAGCCAATAATCCTTATGGTGAAGTAGCAAACGCAAATTACACAAGCCTCAATGGTAGCAAGCTAGGCAATTCAGCAGTTGCTGGTATTTCAGGAACTGTTTTCGAGCCTATTGATGAATTTAAAGGAGATGTAGCTAGGGCTTTTTTCTATTTTGTAACCATGTATGAAGCCAATATCCCCACTTGGAGTTCAAATGCTGATGCTTTACAATCTTTTGACAACAACACTTTCCCTGCTGTGAAATTGCCTTATCTAAAATTGATGTTGAAGTGGCATAACCAAGATCCTGTAAGTCAAAAAGAAATTGATAGAAACAATGGAACTTATGGTTACCAAAAAAATAGAAACCCATTTATAGATAGTCCACAATATGTAAATCAAATTTGGAATAATAGCTGCCCTGGTTTGGGATCATTGCCTGTAAACCTTGTTTTGTTTACTGGGAAATTGGAAGGCAGTTTCATTAATTTTCATTGGGAATCTCAAAATGAGCAAGGATTAAACAACTATCAATTAGAAATGAGTGTAGATGGACTAAATTTCAATACAATAACCTCTATTAAAGCTACCGGTATTGGTAATTACTCATATCAATATCCTTTTAATAGAAATATTGCGAATAAGATGTATTACCGATTAAAGAAAATAGATCAAGATGGTAAATACAGCTTTAGTGAGTTATTAAGCATTACTACACCTTTTGTAAGTTCAATAAATATTTACCCGAATCCTTCAAAAGAATTCATTCATGTTGTATTACCTCAAATGATGGTTTCAAATGCTACTATACAAATAACAACCATTACAGGAAAAGTGGTTTATAGCAAAGAAGTAAATACAACATCTGGCTTAATTACAATTCCTATAATGGGTTTAGTAAATGGAAATTACGTTTTTAAAATATCCAATAGCAACAACATTTCAATTCAAAAAATAATAATTGCTAAATAAGTTTTTGAACGTTAAATCAGCTTCAATTAGACAGTTTCTGGCATTGATTTTTGCATTTTTCTAAAAAAAATTTGTTTGGTGAAGCCCTCAACCCTATTTTTGCGCTCCATTTAAGGATTGGGTTATTGTGTAATGGTAGCACTACAGTTTTTGGTTCTGTCTGTCTAGGTTCGAGTCCTGGTAACCCAACCAACATTTAAAGCTATTTCAAATTTATTTTGAAATAGCTTTTTTATTTTGGGAACTCACCAAACTACTCACTTCTTATATTGAAATAAATGAAAAAGCCGCTTCAAAATTTAATTTGAAACGGCTTATCTAAATAAACCTAGATTAAGCTTTAGAGATTTTATAGCTTTCCCTAAAAACAATAGTGGTTGAGATGTAATGCTTGATGCACTTAGCACAATTGATGACAAACAATTAAGGGAATTACAAATAAGTTTGAGCTAGAATTAGCTCTGATTTTATAGTTTTAGAGAGACTGTTTCAGCTTGAAAAGGTCTTTTTTGTTTTAGGGTATTAACCAATAATTTTTAAAAATCTAGATTTAGTAAAGCGTAGTAGAACATACAGCATTTATATGGCTCAAAGTGACATTATTGGGCTTCGAAGTAAAAAGATTGCTCATTGAAGTAAAAAGATTGCACTTTGGAGTGAAAAGATTGCTCTTTACTGTGACAAGATTGCATTTTGGTGTGACAAGATTGCACCTCTGTGTGAAAAGTCTGCTTCTTGATATGAAAAGTCTACTCTTTCGTGTGACAAGATTGCATTTCGAAGTGACAAGATTGCATCTTTAAGTAAAAAGTATGCTTTCCGAGGTCAATAGATAGCATTTCCGTGTAAAAAAATTGGTTTCCAATGTCAAAAGATTGGTTCTCCGTGTCAAAAGATTGCATGTAAATATTAAAAGTTTGGGTTTCGAGGTGAAAAGATTGCAATTAGATATTTTATTTAAAGATATACCCCCAAAAAAAATGGATATTGATTAACTAGTTGATTAATCAATATCCATTTATTATTATTAATAGGTTGAATCTATTAACCCAATATCTACAAATTTTTAAGCTAAATTAAAATCTATTGTTTCTACATGACCATTGGTGATATGGACTGTTTTGCTATCAGAATTGCCGCCTTCATCGCTTGCTTCGATGGTGTATTTGCCGGCTTTTACTTTAGAAATAGTGTAATGCCCTTCTGCATCTGTAACTGCAGATTTGTTGGTGCCTACAATTTTTACTACTGCATTAGGAACTGGCTTTCCATTTTTATACACTGTACCGGTTACACCATTGTGGTGCAAACCTGTATTGATGATTTGCTTTGCCAATGCAAATTCATCTACTAAAGTTTTATTTGAATCTATTAAATAGCTGTAAACCAAACCATACATATTATCAATAGCATCCATTGCATCAGATAAAGCAGGGGCTAAAGGATCGGTTCCTGTAGCTGTTTTTTTCTGACTAGTAATGATAGGTAAATCTTTTACTTTCACATAATCATCTATAGCGGTAGTAATTTCAGTAATATTTTCAGGTTTGATATTGGTGAGATCAGTAAGATTGTTACTAAGGGTATCTCGAATATCGGTTGCACGATCTACCGCTACATTTTTAGTTGCAGCATAAATATACGTTATAGAATGTTCTAGACGTTCGGAAAGGGTTGTTTTTTTAAGCTGTGCTGCCTTTATTTTTCCACGAATGGCATATTTAAAAGTAGTTTTTGCCATTTTTTGCTTTGTAGCTTCCACTTCTTCTTTTGATGGCCCTACGGTGCTTGTTTGGGCTAAAGCTGCATTTTTAGCTAGGGTATGGGCTTTGTCAAAAGCATCTTTTTCAAGTGCATATTCATCAATATCTTTTAATGTTTTAGCATAGGTAGTATTGAATTTTTCAACACGTGCGCAAGTATCTAATTTTGCTCTGTTATCATTATCCATATAGTATTTTTTAGAAGTCCAAAATAAAGGGTGAAATTGGATAGAAAAATATTTTTTTTTACGTATGATTTAGGTTGAGAAATTTTTGGTGAATTATTGTTTAATTTCTACCATAAAATAATGAGTAAAAAAACTTTTTCAGTAGTCGGCTATCATCTGTAATTATTTCCCCATCTGCAATTAATCCATCTTTAAATTGAATTTGCTTTTTATAATTTGTAGTTAATCCATTAGGTAAAGTTACTTTGGCTAAATAACCACTGTCGTTTGGTATCTTAGATATAAAACTAATCTTACCAAATACACTTCCAAATTCTGCAAAAGGGTACGCTTTAAATTTTAATAAAACTGCTTGATTAATTTTTACTTTCCCAAAATTAAATTGAGGTATTACTAGCTCTGCATAATAATCACTGTTTGAGGGATTAACATAACTTATAATTTGATTTGCTTGTAATTGTTGGTTTTGTTGAAGAAAAGTTGCAAAATAAATTCTGCCACTCACAGGTACAACTAATAAATATTTCTTTTTCCAATCTTCTACCTGGCTAATAAAAGTGTTCAATAATTGTTGGAAAATAGACTTCTGCTGTGAGATTTCATTCTCTAATTCTTGCAATTCTTTTTGTTTGTCATTTTGCAAAGTTTGATTATTAAATATTGAAACTTTAATTTGAGGAATTGTTAGTCTTTTATTTAGTAGCTTACTTTTTTCATTTCTATAATCAAAATCAGAAATTATTTTTTGTTTCTTTAATGAATCGTTTGCATCAAATGTTTTTTCTGAAAGTGTTAAATCTTGTTCTTGAATAGCCTTCTGCTCTAAAAGTGTCTTTTGAAGCATTTCTAAATTACTTTTATCCTTCAAAAGCATTTGCTTTTTATTTAAATAGTACCCATTTGCCAAATAAGAATTGAAAACTCTAAATGACTGTATAAAAGTTTGATATTGTAATTGCAGTTCACCAATACCTCCATCACTTACTTTTAGAGTGTTTAATAAAAGAATTGGTATCAATTCAGTTTTATTGTTTTGAAGTAAAATAGATACAGTGTCTAGTATTCTAGAAAGATTAATAATAGTTTTAGGATTTGCTGTAGTTTCCATATACCCAACAATTTCCCCTTGTGTCACACTATCATTTTCAGTTATATTCAATTTGATCAGTTTCCCATCTGTTTTAGTTATTATTTGTTTAGGAGCATTTATGGAAGTAAGCTTTACAGGGGCATAAACAATGTCTGGATATTTAATAACCCAACAAATTCCGATAATAAATATGAGTACTACAAAGAAAATTGCACTACTATACCTAAGAATGAAGGATGGTTTAGAAGAAATAATATTCTCTACTAATTCTGAACGTGCAGAAAAACTTTGTAAAGAAAAAGTTGATTTACCTTCAAATTCATTTAAATGTTCGGGCATAAATTATTTCTATGTTTATCATAAAGCTTTTAATTGCCAAGTTCTAATTGATCTCTTACCAATTCAAAGTATTTTCCTCGTTTGGCTGTTAATACCTCATGAGACCCTTCTTCTAAAATTTTCCCCTTTTCTAAAACAATAATGTTGTCAGCATTTTTTACTGTGCTAAGCCTATGGGCAACAACTATAACAGTTCGCCCATTAAAAAAACTTTGAAGATTTTCCATAATTGTTTTTTCATTATTGGCATCAAGGGCATTAGTAGCTTCGTCAAAAAATAAATAAGAAGGGTTTTTATAAACAGCCCTTGCTATTAAAATACGTTGTTTTTGACCTTGGCTTATTCCATTGCCGTCAGCGCCTATTTTGGTGCTAAAACCTAATGGCATGGATTCTACGAAATCTAAAATATTGGCTATTTTACTTGCTTTAATTATATTATCCATATTGGGGTTCTCATCACCTACAGCAATATTATTTTCAATGGTATCACTAAATATGTATCCCTCTTGCATTACACTTCCAGTAATTGAACGCCAAAATGTGGGGCTAATATTTTTAAAGGATGCACCACCAATTTTTATTTCACCAGTATAAGTAGAGTAAAATTTTTGCAATAATTTTAGAATTGTTGTTTTTCCACTACCGCTTGTACCTACAATAGCAGTAACTTTTCCAGAAGGAAATGTGATATTTATGTTGTTCAATATTGCATCATTTCCTACACCAGGATAAGCAAACGTGAGATTATTAATTTCAATTGATTTGTTTTCTGGTAAAGTGCTTACAAAGGTTTTTTCTATAGGTTCTTCGTCTTCTAAACAATGAATATCATTTAACCTTTCTAAACTAATTTTTGCATCTTGTGATGCTTGTGTAAAAGTTATCAATTGCTCAACAGGACTATTCAATTGTCCTATTATATATTGAATTGATAACATAGCGCCTAGAGTTAATTGACCATCTAAAACTGACTTTGCTACTAAAAATGTTATTAACATGTTTTTCCCTTCGTTAATAAAGAAAGCACCTGCTTGTTGGTATTGATTTAGTGAAAGCCCCTTAAAGTTTAGTTTAAATAACTTAGCTTGAATGCCCTCCCATTGCCACCGTTTTAAAAGTGTTGCATTATTTAGTTTTATTTCTTGCATCCCATTTATTAATTGTAGTGTTATGCTATTTTCTTTAGAATAGATGTCAAACATTTTATAATCTAGCTGTCGACGTTGTTTTAAAAAAATCATTATCCAGAGTAAGTATAGAACAGTTCCTACAATAAATAACATAAAAACATAAAAATTATAGATAACTAATACGATTGAAAAAATTATCAAAGAAAAAACAGCGAACAATGCATTTAAAAAAGAATTGGTAATAAATGATTCTATTCGTTTGTGGTCGTTGATTCGTTGTAATATATCACCAGTTTGTTTTGTGTCAAAAAAATCCATGGGTAAACGCATTAGTTTTATCCAAAAATCTGACAAGATGGAAAGATTAATATGAGTACTAATGTGCAAGAGAATACGTGTTCGAATAAAATCTATGGCGGTTCTGGCAAAGAACAACATAAACTGAGCAATTAGTACTAGATGAATAAAACTTAAGTTATGCGTATTAATTCCAGTATCTACAATACTTTGAGTAAGAAAAGGAAATATGATTTGCAATAAAGAGCCTACCAATAAACCAAGAGCCAGTTGTATAAATGCTGCTCTATGAACTTTAGCATATTTTAATAATGACCACCAACCTACCTTATTTATGATGTCGTCTTCTTGTTCATAAAATTTAGCAGTTGGCTCCAACAATAATGCTATGCCCATTTGTTGGTCATTTTCTGTTAAAGAAACCCATTGTTGTAGAAATTCTTTTTGTTTATATTTTACTATGCCTTTCGCAGGGTCTGCCACCACCAATGTCTTTTTTGTAGATTGAGGAGTTAAAACTACAAAATGATTTTTACCCCAATAAAGTATTGCAGGGAGCGGGGCATCGGTTATTAATTTGGATATTGTAGTTTTTACAATAGTTCCTTTTATGAATATATTCTCAGCGGCTTTGCTAATATCAAGTAAAGAAACCCCAATTTTATTTATTTTTGAATATCTTCTTAGTTTTTCTATGGAAATAATTTTACCATAAAATTCAGCAACCATCCTCATACAGGTTGGTCCACAATCCATTAAAGAAAGCTGTTGATGATAAGGAAACTTCTTTCTGATAATACTTCGATTACTATTACTAATTATTTTCTTCTTTTAGGAAGAACATAAACAAAACCAAAACTTTTAGCATAATCTTGCAAAGTTTAAAGGTTCATTGAAGCTCTTCTTTTATTTACATTTACTTCATCTTTTATGGGATGAAATTCATAGCCCCCAGTCTTATTGTATTTTAGTTGGCTACCATAAATCTGTTCTTTTCCTTGATACATTAAAACCCTATCTTCTAGTAATGCTAAATCTGACCTTCGTGCTTTGCCCTTTTTTACAGCTTCTCTCATTAATGGAAGGTATTTTAATTGTACATTTAATGAAGCATGTTGTATAACTAAAAATAAAGCAGATTGACCATTTTCACCAACTTCATCAGGACCAAGCCAACCGTATTTACTAATAATATTCTCAACTTTTGACAAATTGATAGAATCAATCTTTTCCCAAGTTTTATATACTGAATTTCTTATAGCAGTGTCTATCCTATAAATATTCTTTTGGTCAATGAATTTAAGTCTAATATCTTGATCTTCTTTTAGTATAGTATCTAAAATAGCTACCAATGGCTTGTTCAACCTACTATCCTTCTCTTTAATATTTTTCATTACAATTTGAATTAGTGGTTGCCACCTATTATCTGATTGTAATGATACTAAGTCAGAATCATTCGACATCCGCAAAGAATCTGACCATTTGTAATCTTTTACTAGTGCATTTAAATAGAAAAAAGATTTATTTTTATTGTTAGCCAATGCCCATGAGCATGCGGCATTATATAAATCACGTTTTAGACCTTTGCCATTTTTGGATTTAAATGCAGCATCATAGGCATTACCAGATTGTAAAAAATTATGATTATCATAAAATTTATTTGCTATAGATATTAGGTTCATATACTTCTCAGAAGAAACAAACTCAGCCTGAGAGATGCAAAAATGAGACATTGATGTAAAAAATATAATTAAAGTAATACTTTTCATTTTATTACAGCTATTATTTATGTATTAATTCCACTTATTTGTATAGGGGTCATATCTACATTTTTTGGGCTTATCAAATTTATCTTCAACGAAAGCTCTGCAATCGGTACAGATATATCGAAATTGACAATCCTTACAAACTTTTATCTGGTCTTTATTAATATTCCAATAATCGGCAAAAGCCTTGTTATTTAGCGCAACTTCTACTAATGAGTCATTCTTAACATTACCAAAGCTAGTTTTTAGTGAAGGACAATTTTTAATATTACCTTCTTTATCTATTGAAATTTTTTTGTTTAGACAAGTATTAAATTGTAATGCCTCATTATAATGAGATATATTAACAGAAAAATTTTTTTTCGAAATATTACCACAACAAGATTCATCAATTATTTCTTGTTTTGTAAACAAGATATTAAAAGGATAGTAATCATCTATTATTTTAGAAAACGGAGAAGAATGAACTATGAATTGTCCAATAAATTGATATTTTAGAAATAAACTATTCAAGGATTCTTCTGTAATCTCTTCTGTATATTTTAATAGTATACTCATATAAAGGCATCTTCCACTTTTTTGATTAATCAATATATCGTCAATGATACCTAATTTAATGATTTCAAAGAATCTAAATTCTATGTTAGGCGTTCCTAACATTCCTAATTCATTAAATATCTTATTATAGTTATGGTTGCTATTTCTATCAAAATCAATTATTGCGTTACTTATTTTAAATGGTTCTTCAAAATCGTTCCTTAATTTTTCAAAATATTTAGAATTATCTATACTTGTGAAGAATATAAACTGATTTCTAATAAGATAATCAAAATAATCATCAATGGTTTGGTGTAACTCAACATCATAATTACTTTTTACTTCATCAATTGTTTTTTCTTGATGCAGAGTAATTATTTCATTTAATCCTTCAGGGATATAAACAAAATTTCTCTTTTGCAAATCACATATTATAGAAATTGCAGGTCCACTTACTACTTTGCAATTATCATACATCTTAAAGATATTCTTCTGAATCATTAGCATCTATTATTTGACTAATTAGTTTAAAAGGGCTATCTCCAATTACATATTTTGTTCTATAAAAAGAACTATCAATTAGCCTGTAATTAATTCCAGGCATAGCTTGTTCAATTTGAGTAACTTGTTGAACTAAGAAATTAATCGTAAGATTTCCGTAGTCCATTTGATGTTCTTCCAAAAATTGTTTTGAATACATTTTTTATTTATCGTTTTTTATTAAATATTGTGCAATTTTTTTTTCTAATTTGTAATTACAAGGAAAAGAAGTCATTCCAAATTGTCCAATTGGGTTTATCTCTAGAAAATAATACACCCCATTGACACCTTTTATGATATCAACTGAACCTGTATTAATATTCAGCTTTTTAAAGATAAAATTTAATTTTTTTTCAATTTCAGTTGGTATTTTATATGGAATTGTTCTATTTGGATCAGACCAATTATAATTGCGAAAATCAACTTTAGTTTTATCATCATTTTGAGAAAAAATTGCCATTGAATAAAAAGAACTATCTAGATAAAAACTCCTTATTTCAAACTCTTTTTCAATACATTCTTGAAAAAGAGTTGGCATAAAATTATCTTGAAGCTGGTCAAGTATCTCTTCTGGGAACAATTGAGTAAGAGAATCAAAATAAAATCCATTATCAAATTGTAGGTTGTAAGGGATTGAAAGGTCTTTAGTTATAGTTTTATTATTAGTACTAAAAAAAGTTAGTAGGTCTAATTTTCTTGAGCAAATAATAGTTGAAGGTATATTTAAGCCAAAATGTTTAGCAATTCTCAGATTAATCAATTTATTGTTTATTGTAAAAAGTAAATCAGGATGAGTCAACCATTTTTTAACATTCAATGAAGATAGAATGTATTTTTTTAATGTAGAATCATTAGAAACAGCGTTACTGTATATACTAATAGTGTTCTTTCCATTTATTTTATTATATAAATCATATCCATCATGTTTATTGTTCCTCCACCTTCTATACCAAGCAATGTTGAATGAGTACTCAGAAATAGTGTTGCTAAATTGATTTATTTGAATTTCTTCAATATCATTATTAATAACAATACGAACACTGTCTTTATCGTAAATTTCATCACCGTTAAGCCTCATAAATTTACCACCTAAAAAATCAATCCATTGAATAACATTGTCAGTTGACATGTCATAGTAGTTCTGGCTAATTATTAATATCATACACAATTATTTATCAAAAGCAGCCATTGTTTGATATAAACAATGGCTGCTTAAATAAAACTAGATTAACTTTACTTTTAAAGTGTTCTAATTAATCTTGGGCAGCATGGTCTGCTGGTCCTTGATCTGGAGGATTTCCAGCTGTTGTTAGAGGTGCAGTAAGTCCACCACCAGAATTAACAGAGCTAAGCTTACCACCAAATAATTTTTTAGAATCATTTTCAGACATTTCAATGAAAGTGCTGATTTTTTCAAATTTTTTCATTTTCTAAATTTTTTTTCTTAAAATTTTTACCTCCTTTCTCTCGCCAAGAAGATTTTCAGCGTTATGTTTTAAAGTGTTTTCATAAATCCACTTTCCTTTTTTATTTTTCTTAGAGTTAATTAAGGATTAACATCTCGCAATTTGTAGCTACACAATATTTTAGAAGAATGTCTATTTTTTTCAGTGAGGCAAACATATTGTCTTAACTGTGATAAAAAACGGCACTTTTCTGCCATTTTTTATTGAAAAAGCCTCCCTACTTTTGTTATTTATATATTTCGTCAATATTTTATTAGACAATTAAACATATAAAATAGAAAAAAATCGTTAAAGATGACACCTATAGCATTTATTGAAAACTACATTCCATTTAGGGCTCTTTTAGTAAAGATTCTAATAGAATCTCCTTATAATTATACCGTTTACGAATATGATAATGGAATGGATTTTATAACCAAATTTCCAACTGAAAATTATACACCTGCTATAGTATTAATGGATATAGGAATGCCATTAATGAATGGATATGAAACTACTGCATGGCTAAAAAAGCATCACCCTACTTTTCCTGTTCTTGTTTTTAGTGATATTGAAAATCCTAGATCTATACTAGATATTATTAGATGTGGGGCAAATGGCTATGCCAAAAAGACATCATGCTATGAACCAGCATTTTTGCATAAAATTATTCAACATATGTTGGATGGACATGAATATTATGGCGATCGTGAATTATGTGCTTTTATAAAAAAACAATTGCTTAAACCACAAACAAAAATAAAAGAAGGATTGTTAAGTCTAAGCAAGCGAGAAATGGAAGTTATACGGCATCTAGATTTGGATAATAAGATACATGTTAAGGCAGAACAGTTAAATATAGCACCCTCAACTTATAACAAAAGAACCAATAGCATTTTCAAAAAACTAGGGCTATCAACTACAAAAGCTTTGTAACAATTTGCAGTTGCCCATGGCCTAATAGATGAGATTAAAAAGTGAATTTTTCCGCCCTTAAATCAATAACTATTTATTTTATAGCTTATTTCGTTAGAAAAAGGCTAGCACCTTTTATAGTGTAATTTGTAATTAGGCATTTTGGTAATAGATGCTAGATAATGTTTATTAAAGGAAAGGCTGAGATTGGGAATACATTAGCTAGATTGTTATTAATATTCTGTATTTCAATTTCTATTATCTAGTTAAAACTTTCTCATAAAAGATTTAGCAAATAAGATACTTACTTTCGCAACGCCCCACTATAGAAATATTTTTAAAATATACTTTTGTCTTTATACGCTCAAAGAGGAGTTTCTGCAAAAAAAGAAGAGGTTCATCAAGTAATAATCCATTCGTTTTCAATTGACAAGTATTGATGGAAGGATAGTATTCCAAAAGGAAATAGTTCAAACGAACTAAACCTTGCCAAACAATCTAAATTAGCTGCCGGTGTTTACTTTCTAAAAGCAGTTGGAGTAGATGGAATAAATGTAAAACAAATAGAGATTCAATAAGTCGATAGTAATTCATACGCTAACTAAAATAAAAAAAGAGGCTGTCATTATAAGACAGCCTCTTTTTTAAGCACCAATTTCTTGGTTATTATCTAAACTTTATTTTCCTACTTTCTTAACTGAACTATCACTTACGATAGTTTTTCCAGTTTCTGGAGCAGCAACTTTAGACAAATTGTAATTCTTTTCCATTTCCTCTAATCCCTTAAGATAGTTTTCAGCCATCCTTCTTTCTTCATTCATACCATCAGCTTTGCGGCCTTCAAGTGTATTGTAATACTTAATTTGCTGTTGCAAATCTTTCTTCACTGAAGCAGACACTTTTGCAGCCAATTCTTTTGCATCAGAACGATAACAAGCTTCTAAGAACAACAAACTTGTTCTATTGTGCATATTGCCACGGCTCACCATGCCATAGTCGAAATTAGAAGCATCAATGCTTTTATCTGCTTTATCCAGAATCTTTCTTGCTTCTTCTTTTCTATTTTTTGAAGCAAGATATGCAGCTAGTTCACCATAAGAAGCTCTAATTGACAATAAATGACGACGATTCTCTTCATCATAATACACTCCTTTAATATCTGCATTACCAAAAGCAAACTTGTTGGTCATTTTATCTATTGCCCAATCTGCATTAAACTCATCACCTTCTACAGGTACTAAACGATAGCTTAAGCCATCTTTTCTCAAGTATTTACCAAATCCTAATTCTCCAAAAGAAGAACTAAAATAAATAGGACGTTTCCATTTATTGGCAGCAATGATATTTAAAACAGCAAGGTCGTTTTTAAATAAACTAGATTTAGGAACATCGAAAGCCATTTGATTTACCACACTGTCTTTTGCAGTAACGGTTCCATTTGATAATACAAATTGCTTGTCTACTGGCACTACAAATTTGTGAACAGGGAAAGTATTTATTGCATCGCTCTCTCCCCTATTTTGTACTTTATCAGCATCATCACTACCTACATAGTTTTTCATGATGTCATACAAGTCATACTGCTTAGTATCTGGGTAAGAAGCATTTGCTTGGAAAGGAACATAATCTCTCTTTCTACCTTCAATTTGATCTTGGGTATAAATGATGTCTATCGGATCACTTTCATTTACTTTATATCGCAATTGGTTAATATACCAATCGATACCCAATAAACTATTGTTGATTACGCGAATATCTTTTCTAATTCCCTCTACTTCCTGTGCATACCACAGTGGGTAAGTATCATTATCTCCGAAAGTAAATAAGATAGCATTTGGTGCACAGCTTTCTAAATAGTCTTTCGCCAAATCTCTAGAAAGTGTCTTTTTACTTCTATCATGATCATCCCACTCTTGTTGTCCCATTATTGCTGGCACTGCAAGCAAACAAGTAAGGGTTGCCAAAGAAGCAGCAAGTGTTTGAGAAACTTTAAGTTTACTTATCCATTCACTTACATTTAAAACACCTAAACCAATCCAAATGGCAAAGGCATAGAAACTACCCACATAAGCATAGTCACGCTCACGAGGCTGGTAACCTGCTTGGTTTAGATACAATACAATGGCAAGACCAGTAAAGAAGAACAACAAAAGGGTAACAAAAGCATCATCGCCTTTGCGTTTAAATTGATAAAACGCTCCAATCAATCCCAATATAAAAGGCAACATAAATAGTTTATTATGTGCCTTATTGTTTTTAATGCTATCAGGCAAAGCAGATTGGTCGCCATAGAAAATATTGTCAATAAAGTCGATACCGGTAATCCAGTTACCATCTCTTACATTACCACCAAACATTCCTTGCACATCATCTTGCTTACCACTGAAGTTCCACATAAAGTAGCGGAAATACATCCAATAGAATTGGTAAGTTGCAAAGAAAAAGATATTGTCTGATTGAGTTGGCTGTCTATCATATCCTTCTTTGGTTTTATTGATATCTAGCATGAAGGCATAGTAATCAGCATGATTTTGATCATTGCTTGCATCCCACACACGCGGTAATACCATTTTATCTTCTGCAGCATAAATGTAATGACCATCTTTTCCTATCTCTATGTATTTATCTTTTCCTTTTTGGAATTTGGTATTGGTTGTTTTATAGTCTATTGGTTGTGCAGTAAATTTTTGTCCGTACAACAATGGAAAATCACCATATTGGTCACGACCAAGGTAACCAACTAAGCTCATTGGATTGTCCACATTATACATATCTACCGCAGGATCAGCACTACTACGAATCATGGTAGTGATATATGAACTATAACCTATCATCATAAAAGCAAAGCACCAAAGGCCTAAGCGTACATAAGCCCAATTCTTTTGGTTTGCAATACGCAAACCGTACCAAATAAGCACTGCCAATAAGATAAAGAAAAACGTAAATCCAGTAAAGAATGGCAAACCAAAACTGTTTACAAAAGTTCTATCGAAGAAACCTGCTAACCCAATGCTATATTGTATTACGCCTACTTGAACCAAACCAGTGATTACACAACCAGCTAGTAAGAAAATATATACGCCACCATAAAATTCTTTTTTGGCTTTAGAACGACTCTCGATTAAGAAAAACAATCCAACAGCCATAATGGTACCAAGCATTACCAACCCAGCCAAGGTAGAATCCATTGTAACACCACGTTGCTCATTTACTTCTCCACTTGCAACTACCAATGCACCAATAAAGCCTAAAACACCACCACCAATCATTAGGCGTAAAAACCAAGAGCGGATTACTTTATAATTAAGCGTATCCATTCTTTTGTAGTAATAAACCATTACAATGGCAGGAATTGTTAATAAGTTCAACAAGTGCACCCCGATAGACAGACCCATTAGGAAGAAAATAAACACAATCCACTTATCAGCAGAAGGTTTATCAGCTTCTTGCTCCCATTTAAGGATAGCCCAAAAAACTATTGCAGTGAAAAAAGAACTCATGGCATATACCTCACCCTCTACTGCACTATACCAAAAGCTATCACTAAAAGTATAAGCCAATGCACCTACAGCACCTGCACCCATAATACTCCAACCTTGGAAAGCGGTAATATTATCAGTTACATTTACTTTCATTATTCTACGAGCAAAGTGTGTGATGCTCCAAAAAAGAAATAAAATGGTAAATCCACTTGATAAAGCACTCATTATGTTCACTGCTTTTGCAGCTGTGAGTGGATTATCGCCAAAAAGCACAATAAACACGCGACCTAAAAGAACAAACATGGGGGCTCCAGGTGGGTGAGGAATTTGAACTTTAAAACAACTACTTACAAACTCGCCACAATCCCAGAAGCTTCCACCAGCTTCTGCCGTTAAAATATAAACGGTACATGCAACAAGGCAAACTGCCCAACCAACAAGGTTGTTAATCTTACTATAATTCATTCATTTGAGCTTTTAAAAAAAAATGAGGTGGCAAACATAACTTATTGAATGCAAAAAGGGAAATTTCCCATCGGGTATTATTTATTTGATACTGCTTACTAGGTGTTTTCCCTTTATAAAGGCAAAAACGAAATTTATAAAATTAGTTTTGAGAATATATTTATGTAGTTATTGGATGGATTGGGTTATTGGAAATGGAAATTAATTGCAGGAATGTTTCTATCACGATGATTTGGTTACTATTAATAAGAAGGATATTTGCTATAGTTCAAACCTTCCTATTGAAAATCAAGTGATGCCTACTATCACATCTAGCTATAGTACATACTTCAATCGTTCATTTTTTGGAAGACTTAGACTAGTAGAAGACATAACATTCAGTCAATCGATAATCAAAGCCCAATTATTGCAATATTGCTAATCTTTTATTCATAAGCCAAAAGTAAAATGATGTAGCTTATTTCGGATTAAAAATACTTTAATATGGGTTCGTGATTGCAAATAATGAACAGCAGAAATCATAATAAAATTTCTATTGCATAATCTAGACTCAATATTCATAAAAGAAGTGCAGCACCGCATTTAGTGAGTACTGCACTGTTTTTTAATGATTGGGTTTAGTTGTATAATATATTTAAACCTTCGATTTATATTTATTCATTATTCTTTTACAAACGCTATCCATTTTATTTTACCATCAATAGTTTTAACCGAAAGTTGGTAAACCCCATAAGGCAAATCACCAACAGAAATAGTAGGATTGGTTGCATCTTTTAAAATTTGTGTTTTTATAATCCTGCTCAAATTATCCAACACCTGAACAGAAGTAATATGCTTACCAGTAACAGTTAAATAATTTTTACTTGGATTTGGAAACACTGTTATTTGTTCACTATTTACTTTAAAATCTACAGAAACCACTTTGCTATAACTAAAACTTCCATCTTTATCTACACTTTGTATTCGGTAGTAGTTATTGCCATTAGCAGGGTAGTTATCAATAAAGTAATAATTATTCACACCATTTCCTTTCGCTTTTAAAACACCTAAATCTGTAAAGGAAATACCATTAGAACTATGTTGAATACAAATGTGAGATAAATTGAGTTCGGAAGATGTATTCCAGCTAATTTTAATGTGTTTACCTTCTTGTAATCCAAAAATACTTTCAACCTTTATAGGCAACGTACTACTATTATACCCTCCTTCATGAAACAAGGCTTTGACACCAACACTATCAATAGCTTTATTGTAAATACGAATGTCATCTATTTTACCGTACCAAGGTATCCCATACCCAGTATTTCCAATATAAAGTGGATTTGTGGAGTTTAGCATTGTACAGGAAGGGCATCCACTTTGATTGCCCTTTCCTTTTGAAATCCCATCAAAATAGATAGTATTACCTAAAGGAGGATTATAAACTACAACAATGTGATGCCAGTTACT
>Ga0209188_1000239_pt1 | contig 60296 bp, 82 predicted proteins | sample C_130625_EF_Meta_FD_187307 | JGI IMG/M metagenome (GOLD analysis project Ga0209188, IMG submission 187307) | Freshwater microbial communities from Lake Croche, Canada to study carbon cycling - C_130625_EF_MetaG (SPAdes) (version 2) | ecosystem: Environmental > Aquatic > Freshwater > Lake...
CGACCTCCCCCCTGCGCTGGTCAACGCAATGACCAAGGACTCCTACACCAAGGGTGCCTCTGAGTATAGTGTCACTGGGCTATTACAGCCACCTAAAGTTGCCTTGCTACGCAAGAAATACGATGACCAAATGGTGCAGGACATTTCGGAGAAGGCGTACACCTTCTTGGGAACGGCCTTGCACAAGGTGCTGGAGGATACCTTGCCAACCGAGGGTTACATCTTTGAAGAACGACTGTTCGCAGAACTTGATGGCACGACCATCAGCGGTGCCATTGATATCCAAGAGGAAACGCCGTTCGGCGTGACCATTTGGGACTACAAGACTACCTCCGTATGGGCGGTGATGAACGAGAAGATGGACTGGACTTGGCAACTGAACATGTACAAGTGGTTTGTTGAAAAGACCAAGGGCAAGAAGGTTGTGTCTCTGAAGATTTGCGCGTTCCTGCGTGACTGGAGCAAGAACGGCAAGGGGGAGAACTACCCCAAGGCCTCCATTGTGGTTGTTGATTTGCCTGTGTGGTCACACGCAGAGACCGAAGAATTTATGCGTAAGCGTTTAAATGCTCATAAGTTGGCCAAAGATTTATCTGTGCTGGGCGAAGAGTTTATTCCCCCGTGCACAAACGAAGAACGTTGGATGTCGGAAACGACATTTGCCGTGAAGAGAGAGGGTCGCAAGACTGCGATCCGTGTTTTAACCGATGCAAAAGAAGCCGAAGAAATGGCAGTAAAGGAAAACGGATATGTCGAAATCAGATCAGGAGAGCCACGCCGATGTGCAGGCAATTACTGCGGAGTCGCAAAGTGGTGCACCCAGTACCAACCAACCGAAGGAGAGTTTCGTGAAATTGCATGATGACCGCTGGGACTCATTAATTGAGACTAATGTCAACGCACATACTGAAAAGAAGAATGGCTTGACATATTTGTCATGGGCTTGGGCGTGGACTCAGGTTCTCCGCGCAGACCCACAGGCCAACTTCAAGGTGGAGATGTTCAACGAAAGCCCGTTGATGGCTATCGGAGACAGCTTCATGGTGTGGGTGACCGTGACTCTGTACGGCAAGCCTGTGACCTGCATGTTGCCCGTGCTGGACTACCGCAACAAGCCCATCACCAACCCCAACGCCTTTGATGTAAACACATCCATCATGCGCTGCCTTACCAAGGCAATTGCAATGCATGGACTTGGTCTGTACATATACAGCGGAGAAGACTTGCCCCCTGATGCAGACGCAGCCAGTGAGCAGGTGATTGACTACGGCAAAGCAATCCCCAAAGTCGAGGGAGCGCCAGCGCCAAAACACGGCGTTGAGACACCTGCCAAGGCTACCCCCAAGGCGGCTCCTAAAGCCGCTCCAAAGGAACTGCGCCCACAGCCCACCGAGTGGGACAACAGCGATGCAAGTCGCAAGCTATTCGCAGACGGCGTAATCAAGTACGCCTCTATCTGTACCAGTGTTTCGGACTTGAGCAACTATTGGTTGAACAACCAACTGCAGCTTGAGTCTTTGAAGCAAACCCATCCCGCTTTGTATGCGGCGGTGGTCAGCAGTTTCGCTGAGATGAAGAAAACTCTACAAGGATAAATCATGGCCTACGATCAACCATTTAAACCAAATCCCGATACCGGAAGCCTCAACGCTAACACGAAGAAGGCCAAAGATATTCAGCCCGACTACTGGGGTGAGATTCGCGTCAACCTCAAGGACATGACCGCCATCAAGGTTGAGGACGGTTGCCACGTTATCAAACTGAGCGGCTGGAAGAAGCTGAACAGGAGCGGTCACACCTACCTGCAACTGAAGGTTAACCGCTGGACGCCCGAGGCGTCTGCTCCTGAGCCACAGCGTCAGCAGTTTGCAGATGATGCAGACATCCCCTTCTGAGGTGATCAATGCCCCTTCAATTTGAAGCAAGGAAGGTGGCGTTGAAGCAAGACCGTACCGGTTTTGTTTTGACGCTCGCCATACACCCCGATGAAACGCCCGAAGAACTGCTGCGTGACTTTGTTGGGTCTAGGTATGCGTGTGTGATGGTACGCATCAAGGACGATGAGACCGCTACACCGTACAGCAATCGTGTGATGACCGCAGGCATCTTATGCAGAACACCAAAGTTCCATGAGTTCCTGAGTGACGTTTACACGTTCGCCAAAGCTGACGAGTCCATATCCGCTCAGTTGGTTTGCGACCTGTGCGGCATTGAGTCACGCTCAGAACTTAACGGCAACAAAGAAGCAATGGAAAAATTTGATGAGTTGCTGAAGGAATTTGAAGATTGGAAAACCAATGGCTCTACCAGCTAAAAAACTAAAACCGTTCCTTACCCATCTAAATGAAAGCGAACATGTTGCCCTAAAGAAGTTTGCCCGAGTCCACAAGACAACGATGGCAAAGTTAATCCGCGAAGCGATCCTAATGCGTCTTGCCCCTAACGGCTCTTATATTGACGGGTACAACGCCGCCATTAATGACTGCGCGGAGGCTATCAAAGGAACTCAGGCGGGGTCAATGACCTTCCCTAGCGGGCTCTCCTTTGCCGAGCACTTCTGCGATGAGATTTACAAACTAACCATGAAAGGAAACCAAAATGAAAATGCTGTCGGGTGACCGCAACCAGTGTCAGGGTTGCAAGGGCTACTTCAACAGTAGCTACGCCTTTGACAAACACCGCAGGGGTGAGCATGGACACGACCGCAGATGCCTGACGCCGGAAGAAATGCTGGCCAAGGGAATGAGTGTAAACGCAGATGGCTACTGGATAACCAAAGCGATGCCAGTAGCTGCTCTTGAAAAGAAACAAGTAAAGGTAACCCAATGAAATATGTAGTTGCAATTTTGACGGCCTGCCTGTTGGCGGCTTGCGGTAAACAAGAAGTTAGCTTTGCCTCACTGGAAGAGGCCAAGGGAACCGCGCGTGAGAACGCTATGTGGAACGCACAGCGCTATCGCCAAGAGAACGTCCTATATAAGGGATGGGACATTGTTGGTCGCGGCGATTCCTCGCAGGACAATGCATGCCCTCAAGGTGATGGCTGGGCTACGATGGACTTTGTTCGCCCCGACAAGACCGCCCTTGTAAAGGTTAAGTGCTCCACCGTATCCGCTAACACCGGATGCTTGGAAGACGGTGACTTCAAAACCAAACCTTTTGCCTCTGATGATGGGCACTGCCAGCCCACCAACAAGGTGCCATACCCTCTGCCGAAGATTGCCAAATGATGATCCTCGACATCCTCATTGGACTGGGCATGCTGGTGTACGGCTGTCTGTGCTGGGCGGCTGGCTACAAGCTGGGACGCATGAGTAAATGATTTATGGGGGGAAAGCGGATGCTGGTAATAGACCTAAGTGCAACTTAGTCCCACTAAACCAGTGCAGCGAGTACCCCCACCTTCAAGGAAATATATGTTTCAAAAAATAAAACAGTTGTTTCGTCAAAGAACACCTTTAGAGATGATCACCAAGGAACTAGCGTTTGCTCATCTCGAAAAGCTGGATGCAGAAACCGCCGTTGACTACGCGCAAAGTATTGTTGACTACAACACCGCACGCATTAACCGTTTAAACCAACACATCTTAAACTCACAGGAGAAATCAAAATGAACTGGAATATTTTTAAGCGCATCGCAGAACTTGAGGCTCGTGTCTCCAGCTTGACCCTAAGATCGCTTGAGTATGCTGTAGCGATTGCGGATCTACAAGAAGAGCAGGCAGAGGATGAGAAAATCTTCAAAGCCACTGTTGATGCCATGAGTGCTGAAATAGCCAAAAAAGCCACACTGGCTCAAGATGAAAAAAGGCAGCGTGTTTTGGAATCAAAGCGTAGGTACTATGAGCGCAACAAGGAGAAGCTGCTCAAACAGCGCAAGGAGAAGTACCGCGAAGAACGGCGCAAAGAGAAAGGCCGCGAGTACGCCCGTCAGTACTACGCAAAGAAGAAGGCTGACATGCTCAATCAAAGCGCGTTGCCCGCATGAAAGCAGTCTACGACCTCGCCATAAGGGGTCTGTCTGCACTAGGGATGTTTGCCGCAGTTATGTTCCTCTTGGGGTATACCTACGCGCAAACTCCCTTAGTTGAGAAGACCTGCACACCATCATTCATTGATCGGATTTTGAAATGAAAGTAAAAGAACTAATTGAGAAACTGCAAATGTTTGACCCCGAGCTTATGGTGGTTCGACAAGGCTACGAAGGCGGTATGACTGAGGTGAAATACGCCACAAAAACGCTGCTTGCGCTTAACGTCCACGAAGAATGGTATTACGGGGAGCACGATCAAGTGGAAGACACGACCGACTGGCCTGAACACGAACACACGCAAGCATTGGAGATTGAATGACCTACGATGAGTTTAGGGCATACGTCCACCGCACGGAAATGTATGAAACCGTCTTTGTTGACAGCGAAGGCAGGGAGATTCTTGTCATCCGGCTGCTGGATGCGTACAGCTTGATGAATGATATTCAAAAACTGGAGAAACAAAATGAAGCTTTATAACGTTCCACGTAATAAGAAAATTAAGCTAAGTGATGGCGTGGTTCTTATGTTCCACCGCCTTGATGGGATGTACAGTGTGTGTACAGACGAGAACGGCGACATATTCCACATCAGCGCAGACGAAGAGGTGGAAATGGTGAAGGACAAAGATGAAGACCATCATCCACGTTAACCAGCACAACGTTAAAGCAAACGCCAAGGGGGCGGGGCTTCCCGTCCTCACGGTCAAGACATACAAATCAAACACCAAATGCAACGCAGTTGAGATACAGGGGCCTAGTAAGGTTGTGTATTCTCCCAACGACCCTCTATCCTGCGGTGCAAAAGTTTGGATTGAAACACAATCGGAGGTTACATGCGTGTAAACAAAACTACACCGCTCGGTGCATTTGCCAACACAATAGGTGATAAAGCATCAAAAAAGATGCGAACGGGAAATGTAACATTAGCTTTACATAAAGCCCCTGATGCACCATTAACAGTACCACCGCCGCAGATGAACCTATGGGAACGCCCCGTGTACGTACCAAACAATGACTACGTGCGCCCCGGAGCCAATGACCATCAACGCATCAAGAGCAGGGGGTTGTGATGACCGGATACGCAAGCAAGCGCCAAGCGGCGTGGGACAAGTTTGCCGAACCTTGGAACGGGACTGGGCTGTGGCAAGAGATTGAAAGCGCGTCGTACACCATTGCAACATTACCTAAGCCCGTGGGCTACTGGGTGCTGTATGAAGGCGCACCAGTCAAAACAAAATTCGCCATGTACCACAAGCCAGCCCGTCATTTAATATTCAACACCGAGCAGCTACTTGGCTGGAAGTGGGAGGACGCATGACTTGGCCCTTCCCACCATACCCGAGGCCGGTGCCGACCAAAGCACCGCCGCTTAAACCTAACCCCGACAACTATGAGGACGCATTGATATGAAGCACGAAAAAACATTTGCCGCAATTGAAAAACTCAAGGATGTTGAACTGGAACTGCACCGACTAAAAAACGCACTGGAGCTGGCAAACAAAGCCCTAGCACAGCCAGCGCAGGAGCCTGACCGACAGGCATTGCAAGCGAATGGAACACACCCAGCACCATGCGCTCGACATTGCGAAGCAACGGCTTTTAACATCGTAATACGGAATTTGAAGGCGCAGTTAGCACAGCCAGCGCAGAGTCCCAATTACACTGACTGTTTTAATGCAAAAAACTACTCGGCAGAAGAGCGCGAGCGGATGTGCCTAATTCTGCTGGCTGAGGCGCAGTACTGGGACGCCGCAAGGTACATCCGCCAGATGAATACGCATAAGCGCCCGTGGGTAGGGCTGACGGATGAGGAGGTGAAGCATATGCTTGAGTTGTTTGTCATTCCACCTCACCACGTTGAAATGGTTGTTCAAGCCATTGAAGCCAAACTCAAGGAGAAGAACACATCATGAACGAACGAGACATGGAACTTGCAAAGCAAGTGTATGGAACTGCGGCAACCAAACAAGAGTTGCAATTCGCCGCCCTCATCCGTGCCGATGAGCGTGAGGCTTGTGCAAAGGTGTGTGAGCAATTCCAAAAAGATTATGTTTACACAGCAGACCTTGCTGGCGCTGTTGCTGCAATCAAGCGCCGCATGGCTGACGCAATCCGAGCAAGGGGGAACACATGAACGACCAATACCTTGTACCCGATGCCAAGCCGTGCCCATTCTGCGGTGATCGAGGGGTGACCGTAGTAGAAGGCGATACCTACCGATGGAGAGTGGCCGTCTGTAACTCCTGCGGGGCACACGCGCCTGATGTGCGGTACTCCATCCTTGAAGGACAGACGCGAGAGCAGGCCTTTGATGACGCCAACAAACGAGCTATTGAAGCGTGGAATGACCGATGGGGAAATAATGTATAGCTATAACAAACAGGTGCGGCAAGCACTACGTGACAACCCCGATGGCCTGACCGTGGCGCAGATAGTTGCTTTAATAGAGGCACCGGAGAACACCGTCAACCGATTGCTGCGCAACATGCCTGATGTTTACATCGACAGGTGGATATATCGCGGAACAAAGAAATACGTGAGCGCAATTTGGTGCGCTGTAGTGCCTCCTCCTGATTGCCCGAGGCCGGAAAGAGCGGGTAATTTGACACAAAAAGTGCCTTAAAAGATGTGTAAGATGGCTTTGCAGCAAGCCCGCTGCAACTTATTTTTTGGAGAACCTTATGTTTTTTACCGTAGCTGTTGACCTGCCCGAAGGCGGTTTTTTTGAGTATTCCACCGAGTCCATTCTGCAGTTCCTGCAAGCTGTGCAGATGTTTGGTAACACCGACATCCAAGAAGTTGAGGACGATGAGTTTGAGATTGGCGAAGATCTGGAGCACTACTTTGATGATGGCGAAGAGTACTTCTACGACGAAGACTCTGAGTGCTTCTGCTGGTACGATGAAGAGCACGATGCTTGGTACTGGCTGGACGAAGAGTCCGGCGAGTGGCTGCTCGTAGAAGAAGAGGCTGAAGAAGCCTAATTTGGGTACTATCCTACCCAATACGGGGGGGGCTTAGGCCCCCTTCTTCTTTTACAGGTCGCTAACGTCTATCACTTCACCGCGAAACTGGATGTGACCCTCAGACCACTTGCTCACAATCTCAGGCCAAAGAAGCTTTCCGTCCTTGATGGTGCAGACAGCGAAGCCTGAGCGGTGGTTTAAGGGGTTACCCTCTGAGTAGGCAAACTGCGGGCCGTATGGCTCCGCCAAGGTTCCGGTGTCAACGCCAAACCTTGTTCCGTTGTAATCATCAAAGGGGGTTACCTTTAGGCTGTGCAGGTGTCCGGTTGCAATGGACTTTCCAGCGCCAACGGTGTTGTTGTGGGCTGCATGAACGCCACCCTTATAGCGGTGCTTGGCTAGGAAGTCATCCGTAACCCAAGCCATCATGCAGAACTCCCAGTCATCGAAGTGATCGGAGAGTTTAAATCCGGGGGTTTGAAAATATTGCGGGGCGTTTGCTGCAAGGCGCATTTCAAACCTTGCATCGTGATTGCCCATTGTGTAAATGAGCTTCACGTTATGGCGGGCCTTCTTGGCCGCATCAGAGATCTCTCCAAGCATTTCTTTGCAGGTGTTCAGTTCCTCAATCAAGCTTGGTGTACGATCCCATCCCAAAGGTGGATGGCGAGAGATAGATGCACCGTCAAAAGCATCGCCATTGCAAATAACTGCTTTTGGCTGTAGCTTTTCAATTGCATGCAGTAGGCCCTGAAAAGCAGTAGTCCGTATAGTAGGCCAGAAATGAGCGTCAGAAAAAATAATGACAGTTCCATTTTCAATTCCAAGTTCCAATTTAGGATTTGGCGGAGCCCAAGTGCGAACCTCTCTGTGGGAGCTAAGATCAATGTTGTGTTTCTTTTCAACGTTGGCTCTTCGGCGGTAGACGTTCCTTAAATTGACCCCCGTAATCTTAGAGATTTTTTCAGGTGACTTATGCGTGTTCCAAAGCTCAATAAACTCTTGATCGGAAACTACCATAGGGGGCTCCTTATTTAAACCTTCTGAACATAACACACTTCTGTTACATCAATCAACGAGAGGAAAAAATGGAATCAAAAAAAAGCGTACCCAACTTTGCCGCGTGGAGCAATCAGAACCTAGCCAACTTTGCGGTCGAGGCATACATTAAGATGGAGGAGCTTGCCTATGACCTAGAGCAAGAGAGGCTTAACAGTAAAGCCGCGCTGGAGGCGGCACGTAAACTTATGAAGGAGAGCGACAAATGAATGGAATCAATGAATCAGATTGGGTTGGCGTGCGCATGGTTTATCTGTTGCTGGCATACGATCCATCGGCGGCATCGCATCCCGAGGTCAAGCGGGCAATGGACTACTATGAGCACAAATACGTTATACAGGATGAGAAGACCGGTACGCATCTCCCAAGCTACAACGGGATGTTTTGGCCGGAGGTGTTTGATCTGCTCCGCAAGGACAACGGCTGGCGCAACACCTTCAATGAAACTGGATCTGATTTAAACAGACGCCTTGCGAGCAGCGTAACAATCAACTACCAGACCGACGATGTATGGAGTAAAAAGATATGAGCGATCACAAACTACTTATGACACTTCTTTCTGATTCTTTGGAGAAGCTGCAGAATCTTCATCCGGAATCAAAGCAGCACTACCTGTCAATGATGCTCATGCTTACCGAGTCTTTTGTAAAGGACTCCGGCGCTAATTGTGTAATGTTGTACAGAAACAACGAACGTTTCTCCGTAGCCGCTGCGGGCGTTAATGAAGCGGAAACGGTTGAGATGATTCAAGAGGGGCTGGAGGGCGTCTTTGAAAGAGCGACCGCTGGTGCCCCGCCAAAAGAGATGTTCAATTGACTACCCTCGCAGAAAAGAAGCACATGTCCAAGGTCGCTGATCTTGGATGCTTAGTCTGCCGCAGGATGGGGCACTACGGTACCCCAGCAGAACTACACCACAAGCGGGCAGGCACCGGAGCGGGTAAGCGGGCAAGCCACTACGAGGTCATACCCTTATGCCCAGCCCACCATCGTGGCAATATGGGCTTACACGGTTTGGGCTCCAAGGGCTTTGTGAAGCACTACGGATACGATGAAGATGACCTCCTTGCGGAGGTCGCCCTGCTTATTCAGTAAACATCTTCTTGGCCTGATACACATTGCGCAGAAGCTGATTTTGCGCCTTGGTTATCTCAGCCAGCTTGTCCCGCTTCTCATCTGCGGTCATTTCCTTTGAGCGGCGGATTGCATTCGCCGCATCGGTAAACTCCTTCAGAGTAGAGTTAACGCCCTGCACGTATTCTTTTCCGGAAAGTTCCTTTTGGTGCTTCTGAATAAACTCCGCGTACTCAGGGCTACCTTGCTTCTCCAACAAGCCTGCCGTGGCTACAGCCTTGTCTACCTCGTCCTTTAGTTCATAGAAGGCCGTTGTAGTTCCCTTGGCGTTTGGATCAACCAAGAACCGTTTGATGACGGGCATCTGCTCCAATGGTAGGGATGGCTTCTTTACATCGCTGTATTGGTTAAATACCGCATCAGCCACATCCGCAAAGTACATACCCATTGTTCCGGTGTAACCCTGCAAAAGGTGGTCAATCAGCATCGGAGAAGTTCCCGAAAGCTTTCCTAGTTGCTCTGCAACCTTAGAGGTTCCCGCGTTCATCTGGTACTCAGGCTCCAATCTTTCCATGCCCGGCCCAACAATAGGACGCTGTGTAAACAGCGAATAGTTTGACTTGGCTTCAAGCGCTGGCATGATTGCCTGCGGGATTGGGTTAAAGGACAAGGTATCCAATAGCGCCCGCTGGGATACGCGCTGCAGATCCTTGGCTGTATCGGTGCCGTAGTAGTAACGGTAGATGTGCTCAGGGATGGTCTTAAACAGGACACCCAACTCGAACGGGATCGGAAACTTTCCAACGCCCGGAATGATCCAGTTTAAATCACGCACTTCTTCGTTTTGATTTTCGTACTCAGGGTTGCCCATGACCGCAGCAGCGTACATGCTGCTCAAACCTAGCAACATACCCATGCGTATTAGAGATGTCTTCTGCTGAAGCTTCTCTGCGTTGGTAGACATAGGATCCAGTGATGGACGAATGCCCGAACGGTACATGATATCCAAGCCCTGCAGCTTGGCGTTCAAGAATGGAACGGTCGCGGTGATAATCCGAACCAATGGGTTGTTACCCTTGCGGTTGAAGTTCAACACCTCCAAGGCTTGGTGCAATGCCTCAGCCTCGTTGCCGGTCTTCTTCATTACATCCTCGTACACAGAGATACGAACGGCGGCATCATGTGCCTCGCTGGCTTTCTCCAAGTAATGCCAAATTCCCGTAAATGGGCTTGCAGCCATCTCCATCGCTGTCTTTGGTGCTCCACCCTTCTCCCCAATAGATTTCTCCAAGGCCTTACCGCTTGCCTCAATGCCGCGACCAAATTCGCCGGTGCTTAGTACACCTGCGTTTAAAAGCTTCTTGTAGGTTTCGGACTTATCGCCCATGACCGCAGCAAAGTTTTTAATGGTTCCGGTGATCGGTTTGATATCGCTACCGCTCAACATGTAGGAATACATCGAGTGCTTCATCATGTTGGCAATAATGAACGCAGGATCCTTGGTCACCATTGAGCGCAGGAAGTTTGCTGGCTTCGACAAGAAGCTCAACAGAGGCATCTCCGGAGTACTCAAGGAACGCATGGCATCCACCAGCAGTGGGTCTGCAACACGGTAGGAAACAGGTTGACCCTTCTCCAATATGGTCACAACATCCGGGCCGGAAGATACTGCATTTAAACGCTCCGCTTCACCCAAATCCATTACATCTCGAATAGCCCGTCGCCCTGCTTCGTTCTTCAATCCACCAGCAATTGCCGCCTGTGTGTTGCGGACAATGTTTTCCATGAAGTCGCCAAGAGGTGCTTCTCCACCCTTTAGGGTCTTGGGTGTTTTCACTCCGGCAATGTTTTGGAAGATCTTTGGCCCAACGGTGTTTTCACCGTCCATCTGACGGTAGAAGGGAAGGTAGTCCGAATGCTCTGTGAAGCGCTTTCCTTGTTCCTCGGAGATCTGGCCCGTATCCACCATGTACTTGACCAAGCCATCGCTGTACTTGATCCATTCCTTTTGAATGTCGTTGAACTCGGGGTACATCTTTTCCAAGGCCTTGCCATTGGCAATGTCTTGTGCACTGAAAAGCTTCTCGCGGTCTTCTTTGGAAAGACGCTCTGCGCGTTTAGCGCCCGCCCACAGTTGGTAAGCCTGATAGATCTTTGAATCACCGTACTTAGCCAAAGGAGCAAAGATAGCTACAGCGCCTTTAATCGTTCCGCCCTCATCGCTCACGGTGGTAAATCCATTGCGGAAAACTGGGATGCCGCCCATGCGATTACCCACACCCAGTGCTGCTGCGGCGATGCCGGAAGCCTTATCGGATTCCAACGCAGCCGCTTCTGCGGACTGATCTGCCAAACGGTCAATACCACCCATCCGCTCTGCAATGCGGCGATCATTGACGCTCATCTGGTTGTACTTGTGTACAAAGGCCTGACGCAGCTTGGAGAAGGTGTCTGGTGCGATTGCGCTGGTAATGCGCTGCGCGTAGGTTTTCTCATCCCGCGCCGTAGATACTTTGTTTAAACTATCAAGGATAGATTGCCCGTTGGGCATAGCTTGAATAGCGTCTGTAACTACCGTGCGCTTGCTTGCGCGGACATCAGGATTGAACCTGTCATAGGTACCAATGTTGCCTGTGGCAGACTTCACCTGCGTGGGATCAAACACTGCAAGGTTTTTAACTCCGTGTTCTTTCACATAGAAGCTATCAAAGCCCGCAAACTTGATTGCATCCTGTACGGCCTCAGACTCAATGGTCTCCCAGCTTCCGCGCTGCAAATCTTTGCGCAGGTCTTCTCCATCGGTTAACTCAGCCAAAACGCGCTTAATGTGCGCTGGGTTGGAGTAATCAAAGGGTCGTTCTGCGCGGACATACAGAGGCATGATATGCGGCCCAGTAGGCAGCATGTCTTTAAACTCAGAACGCAGGTACTCTTTGGCATCCGGCGTAGCGCTTTTGAGATCACCAGCCGAAATGCTTTTGATCATTTCTTGAGCATCTGCGCTGTTGCCGTAATCCTTCTTGATGGCTTTGATTGCCCGCTTGATGCCATCGTTCAGTTGCTCTTTGGTGAGGTACTTGGATGGGTCTCGCGCAACGTAATCAAAGCTGTCTTTGGCAAAACGACCAGCAAAGTCTGCATCGTCCGTCAGGAAGATAGGAGCACCACGTTCGGTCTTGCGTGTGAAGTCCGTGGTGTCTTTAGCCAAGCCGTGGTACATGACCTTTGGCTGACCGCGCTCATCAACTATCGTGCTCTTGCCAAAGAACTGTTTAAACTCAGGTGTATCTGGAGCTGTACGCAAGCTCTTGCGAACATCTGGCGCAATATTTGTGTTGGTTGCCCACTCAGGCATTAAACCAATCTTTTGATCTGCAAACTTAGTTTCCTCGCCGGAAGCCTTTCTGTTTGCCTCGGCATATGGGCCAAAGTTAACAACGGAGTTTTGGCCGCGCGTTCCAGCGGTCATTGCCCTTGCAGCTTCCGGAGAATACATGCGTACATGGGATTGGAATGCGTTTTCCTCTCCCTCTGCGCGGAATCCAAAGCCTTCCTTGATATGCCCAAAGAAATCATGCGTTGCGCGGAACACCTCCACTAGCCGTGCTGGGCGTCCGGAAATCATAATGTCCGTTAAGGCCAGCGCAGGGTTGTGCTTGATTTGTTCCTCAGTAATGGCCTTGGAACCAAAGCCACCGTCTGCAGGGAAAACATACAGGTGGTTGTTGTTCAACACATCCAATATGGCGTTGCGTGGATTCCCGTAGGGATCCTTGTTGTTGGGCATAAACTCAATCTTGATGCCCGTCTTCATCATGGCCTTGTACTGTGCAATGGTCTCATCGCCCCAAGCCTTGTAAGCCCTTGCCACCTCTGGGTTCAGAGGATCATCCGCCATTTGCAGATATGTGGCTGCAAGCTTTTTGGAAAAGTCAGGGTCTAGCTTGTGATAGCTTTCCTGCTGACGATAGGGTATACCGGACTCTTGGCCGTAAAAAATTGCAGCTTCCCGTGCGGGCGTGTAAGGGCCAAAGGTAACGTCTTTGCCGTCAACCTTTACCGTGGCTGGGAGCCCTTCAACCGGTTTCTCAAGATCTGGATACTTTGCCCTTGTCTCGTCATCCAGTAGCCGTATGCTTCTTCGTACTCCTCCCTGCTGTGGAAGTTGCCCTGCTTGGGTTTGGAGTTTTCCAGTTCCTTGAGCTTGGCTCTTAGTTCCATACCCTGTTCCTTCGTTAACATATTTTGTGACAGCATCATCTTGCGCCTTCGCTAAAGCATCGGGGTCATCGTAGTATTGATCGGGTGATATGACATCTGGAGTACGAGACTCTTCGGGGTCATAGGCCATGTAAACAACATCGGGCTCACCCTTGTTGAACTCTTTAAACGTTTGCTTGTTCCATCCATCCGGGATGTAGTCCTCATTCCACTTCATCCGTCCCACTACTTTAAATCCATTTTGGTAGTAGATATTTGGCAGCACCGTATCAAAAGCGTCCAGCTTGCGGCCACCTTCTTGCACTGCAAGTTGAAGCATGGATGAGGCAGCACCCTTGTGCTCCGGTGAAGAGAACACAGAAACAATGTCATTGCCTTTTAATGCAAAACCCGCCTTACCGTCCTGAGTCATAAACTTACGCATGTCTGCGTATGCTTCTTCAGGGTACACGTATACGGCAGCGCCGTATGGGCTATCTTCTTTTGATTTGGCTATGGCAGCTTGGAATACGTCCGCATCCTGTGGCTGCATTTCATAAAACGTTGGGGATCGGTGGCCAAATTCCCCAACCGTATTTTTGAAATCTTCTGTTGGCTTGTATGCCGCAACGGTCTCTCGACCTAGAACCCGAACGCCTGCGCCATCTCCAAAGCCTTCTCTCGTGTGAGAGTCGGGTGCTGCTTCATTGCGCTCTCGATAGGATCGTATGGCTGTTCTGAGGCTTGCTCTTGCCCCTTGGTCAGGTGCTTGACCATTTTGCTCAGTTCGTTGTACCTCTCCTGTGGGTTCATTCCCACGGTCAGGTTGTCTATTGAAGACCACAGAGGGTCTCGCTCGTCCATTACCATCCTTTGATTGAGCAATGATTGCTTCTTCGTATCCAATGTCATCGGCTTCTCTCCCAGTAAGTTTTGCATAGAGACGTTTTTCATAGTACCAAAGCGCGGCCTGAATATCTGCAAGACTTAAATTAACCCCTTTGTCAGAAAGGATATTCTGCGCTTTCCGCGCTGCCTCGTACATAAATTTGCGATCACCGGCACCAAATGGTGCCTCTTGCAACATTTCGTATTCATTCTTGTAGATGGTGTTTGCCATCTTCTCCATCTGGTGTTCGTACTCCAACTGAGGGTAAGCATCCCCAGCGGCGGCTTTGGCTTTTTTGAACCAAGCATCTTTACCTGCTTTGGTGTTTGGCTCTTTGGATTTTGCAAGATGCTCCAACTCGGTTTTGTAGCCGTATTCCTTGTACTTGTCGCGGAAAGGAATGGTTGCGGCAACAACTTCATCTCTTGAGGCGTCCGGTTTATCCATCATCTCGCGGAATCTGGAGATAGAAGATTCTGTTGCGTTGGTCATTAGTTGACCACGCATCCGGTTGATGGTACGTGACCACCACAAGTCCATCGTCAAGTATCCCTCTGAACCAGAAAGGTTGGAAAAGAATGCGCCAAGTTTTGGCCCAAAATAAATTGCCGCTGCCGGAATTTTTGTGTCCGCTGTATAGCTGTTATCTGGCTTCTCACCCTTGCTGCGCAGATATGCATTTAAATCACGTACTGTGATCTCTCGCGTCATTTCTTTTTGGAAATTCTCTTTGTGAACTGCGAGTAGGTTTTGCAACGCAAACAAATTATTGTGAAGAGCGGTAGCCCTGCGTACACCCATTGCCACCAATGGCTTCCCATCACGCAACTTGGCATACAACTCAATTGCGTTTTTGATGTTCTTGTCTACGCGCTCACCGTTGGAGGTAATGGCAACCAACGCAGAAAACACTGAGCGGGCATGTTTGTTTTCCATGAGCTCAGGGAATCTATTTGCAAGACGTTGCAAAGCTTTGGGGTAGTTGCTGGAATACCAACCAGTGCCCGTGCCTGTAGCGCTGGTAGTGCCAAGCTGGTAAGCAACCTCATCAGCCATCGCATTAGCCAATTTGTCAGAGGCCTCTTGGCTCCTATCTTTAGGATCAATAGCCTCAAACTCACGCAGCGTTTTGTCGTTTAAAGCCTTGGCAACTTCGCGTACAGTGTTTTCGCCTGCTGCACCTTTTTTCTTTTTAATATTAAGACCAAGGTCATTTTGTGCAAATGTTTTATTGGACTCCATGATCCTGCGGGTTGACAGAGGAACCTCATCGGTTAAAGTGCGCATGCTCTTGCGCATTTGCCCGGCGGCTTCTTGTCCTTCAGGAACCAACTTGCCAGCCTCAATCTTCCGGAATAAATCCTCTGAGGTTTGGAACCCTGCACCGTTGAATGCATTTTTGATGCGGGCAAAGAAGTTGCGCATGCCATTGAGCATGGCACCAAAGACCCCGCTAGGTGCACCGTTTACATCAAAGTGGCGGAATGCATCAGCGATAGCCTCTTCACGCACCTTAGCCATATCGCCTTTGTAATCTTCGACGTAGGCGTCATAGCGCGATTGCTCACCGTCTTTGAGAGGCAATCCATCCACGTTGCGCTGTTTCAGGAACTGATCAATCCACTTAGTCTCCGCTTGGTGTTCCAAAAGCTTCCACTGCTGATCCGTGAAGAAGCCCAAAGCCTTCAGGCCGTGGATAACTTCATGGCGCAGAACACCAATAGGTTTGTTGGCATCGAGCGCAATCTGGATAACCTTGGAGCCATAGTTGCCCTCTTCCTGCAGACCTTTCACAATCTGCAAGTCAATATCACCCAGACCAAACTTCTTCAGGAACGGAGCAAGCTTTGCATGAAGCTCTTCTGGAGTGATGCCTTGCTTTTCGACAACAGGAGTGACGGGCTTTACGGCATCTGGCAGTTCTGACAATGCCTTAAACGCAGCATGAAGCTGCGGCTGAGACATGTTGTTTAAATCATTAGTACCCGTTGTTTTTGCTAGGAAATCTTTAAAGGCTTCGCTGCTGGGGTCAATCTTTTTATCATGCGCTGATGCCAGTAGGTCTGCAGCCTCAATGGGCTGACCATCAAAGCCCGTGCGTTCTGCAATGATGTCATGCAGTCCCGCATGAGACTCGGGCTTCTCCGCAAGCTCGTGGATGTCCTGCAAAGTGTAGGAGTTGGTCGGGTCACGATCCAAGTCTGCGGTCTTTTGCTCAAGCTCCTCCAAAAGGTCTGGAGCCTTGGTCTGCAGTTCATCTCGGGTGATCGGGCCGACTTGGTCGCTTACGGTGCCAAGCTTCTTTTCGGCTTCTTCACGCAAACCCTTGAGGCGGGTGTACTCAGTCGCAGCCTCATTGATCTGTGGCTTGAGTGCATCAATTTGCTTTTGAATAGCGCTGTTCGCCAAGTTGTCAGCCGCAGGGGTCTCTGCGCTAACGGGGATCTTCTGAGCCTCTAGCTCCTTGCGCTGGCGCTCAAGTCCCAGATATTTATCAATAACTTGCTGTTCGTATTCCGGGCTTTGTTTAAATGCCTCAAGTTTCTCGGCTTCATGCGCTTCTGCTTCGCGCTGCAGCTTTGCAGCGGCTTGTTGTGCTTCACGCTTACGTCCTTCGACAGCGGCCACAGCCTCGGCTTGCTCGCCACGAGCACCCAAGATACCAAGAGGAGCACCAAGGAAGCCGCTTGTAGCCGCGCTTCCATATTGAGCCATTGCCTCATCACTCAGGAGATCTTGGCCCGCCTGAGCGCGGCTTAGAGCAGTTTGTGCAACCATCAAGGGCACACCAACTTTTGCACCCTCAACGGTTCCTTTGCCAATGGTTGCCCAAAATCCTTGTTGATCAAGTTTTTCTTGAGCGAGTTGTTGCACCTTGGATGCGGCCAATTTTTCTGCTGCGGACTTCTCGCCCTGACCCAGCAAAGCGGCAACCTCTGGGCCAAAGACCGTGGTCATAGCCTTAGCGCCCGTGGGAATCAGGTGTGCCACATCCAATGCGGTCTCGGGAACGGCAAAAGCCGCTGCCCGCGCTGTGCTGACATCGACTGGCTTGCCTTGTTTCTTCTGCTCTGCTGCTTGCTCTTCTACGTTAGAGCCAATATGAGAAAGATAACCCAATCCCAGACCCAATCCACCGCCGATTTGTTGACCAATGGCGGCACCAGCGGGGCCAGCCAAGGCAGCGCCAGCAATACCGCCAGCAATGCGCGGTAAGCCGTATTCAGCCATGATAGGAACCGCACCAGCCAATGCCGTGGGAATCTCTCCAACAGCGGTTTTAGCGGCAGACAGCAACCCTCCGCCGGGTGCGTTGTAGGCGGCTTTGATCTTCTCTAAGCTGTCTTCAGTAGTGAACTGCTTGGCAATCTCTTGGCGGCGTTCTTCGCCCGCTTTTGCTGCCTCATTGGCATTGCCAAAAATAGCACCAAGACCGGTACGCATACCGGACAAAGCACCAAGGGTGCTGGCTCCCAACTCACCTATTACACCGCCCGTTGGGGCGGGAGCATTCATTTGCTGTATTTTTGCTTTGGCCTGCTCGGGAGTAACTTCGTCGGGAATGTTGGCAACCACAGTGCCATCAGGCATTCTTATTGAATACGCCATGTTTAAATCCCAGTTAAGCTGTTGTTAACGTATTGAAGTGTAATCTATCACTTTTCCGGCGGCGACAGGTGCTGCGGGTTGAGTCCCTGCTAACGCAGCAAAACCGGCTCTGCGAGTTTGCAAAGCAGTAGCGAAGGCAGCAGCGCGAGCTTGTTCTCGTGCTTCTGGTGTGGCAAACGGTGTTGCAATATTGTTCTTCGTCCAATCAGCCATATCCTTGGTCGCCAATTCTTGAGCTTTGGCTTCCGCAGCTTCCGTCAATTTGTTTTGACCCATGCCAAACTTTCCACTGTAAACGTTGGTCATCAACGTGTTGTGTAAGTTAGCAATGCCGTAGTCCTTGGCAATATTTGCGTTGTTGATTGCTATTGCATTTGCGTTTCGGGCATCGGCTTCTGACATGCCAGCAGCCAAGGTGTTGGAGTTCTTGATTGCATCGTGATGCAATTCCGCGCCCTTGAGTTGATAATCTGCAGCCTTGCCAAACAAGCCAGCAGCCATTGCGTTCTTGGATTGCTCCAAAGCAATGCGGGACTCTGCCAGCTTTTGCTGGGTAGCCTGCGATTGATCCAAGGCCTCCCCATAGGACTTGAGCCCTTGACCAGCACCAGCGGCGATGGCTTCAAAGGGATTGCCAGAACGAATCATTCCGAGACCAGCTTGGATGATGGCTAGGTTCTGTTTGCGGTCAAGCAACTCCGATGACTTGTCATCCAGTTTCTGCAATTGCGCAAACGCCTTGCTGTTCTCAAAGTCATAACCAGCAGCCTTGGCTGCTTCTTGTAGATTGCGAACGTTTGCCTGAATGTCGTTGTACTGAGTTTCTACTGGGTCAGTGCTTGCCTCAAGCATCTTCTTTTTGTAGAAGTCAAAGTCATGGGTCTCCATTGGCTTGGTTGCTAGGGCTGGATTTAGGTTTTTAGCTGCTGGAGCATTAGCCAATAGCTTTAAACCTGTATCTGCAGTAGGCAACAAATTCTTTGGTACGGCTCCCGGATACGGAATATCCTTGCGAACTCGTCCTTCGCCACCAAACATTTCTGGTGCCACAGGTGCAGTATTTGCAGGCGCGGGACTAGGTGCGACAGGGGCTGGAGCCTGCCCTGCAACATTGGTAATTGCAGGCGTCATTAGCTTTTGCAGAATGCTGGGCGCAGCATTGCCAAAACGAGAATCTGCTTGCTGCATCATTTGATTACGCAAGGCTTCCTTTTGCTGGAAATACTGGTTAGCAGATTGTGGATCTCCAGACTGCAACGCTGCAATCCATTGATTATTTGCATCTTGAAACTGCTGCACCGTAGGCTGGAATTGCGCGATGCTTTGCTGTTGAATCTGATCAAGGCTACTGACGCTACCGCCCGGATCAAACCTGCGGACACCATTCTCCATATGCACCGGTTCGCCGGTAATGCCTCCACCGGCCATGCTTTGCATGCTAGGGACAGGCAGTTGCCCAATACCAGTGTTTTCCGGCAATTGCGCTTGTGGCGGTTGCTGCATCGGTTGACCCTGTGGGGCCATTTGGGGTGCCTGTTGTGGCATTTGTTGCGGCATTTGTGCTCTTGGGGCCATTTGTGCAATAGCTTGCTGAGTCACACTGGGTTGAACTTGTTGTGGTTGCTGTTGCTGTTGAGCCCGCTTCATGGCGTTAGCAACGCCCGAGGCAATCCCTACAACGTTAATGTCGTTCTGGTGCTGTGCGGCGTAGGCCTGAACAGCCTCCGGGGTTTTTAAACCATACAGATAGCTTGTAAGCTGATTGGCCTGTGCGGGCGACATGGTCGCCGGTTGACCTTGTGGATTTGGAGCAATCATTTAAGCACCCATTTTGTGAATAGACAGAGCTACCAGTCCGCCCTTGGCGTACTTGATTTCACCGCCCTTAGCCTTTAAAGCACCTGCACCAACAGCAGCGGTACCCAGACCTGCCGCAATAGAAACCGGGCTAGGTGTGGAGTAAACGCTCTGCTGACTTCCGCTGATTGGCAGACCCTGCAAGATGTTGGACATGAAGCCAAGCTGCTGGTATGGGTACTGCTTCTGGTTCTGGAAGTTTTGATACGCAGCCGTATCCAGATTCTGCTGGTACTGCTGTTGTTGAGCGCCCAACTGATTCTGTTGGTTGATGATGCCCATCTGCTGGCCATACTGCGTTTGCCCAATGTTTGCCAAGTTTGATGCCGCGCTATTTGCTGCGTTTACACCAGCAAGACCAACATTTGCTCCCTGCATACCCAAGGCCGCTGCTTGCTGCATGTTCTGATTAGCAGTGTTGAAGGCTTGGTTGTATCCCTGACCAACCAAGTTGCTCATTGCCAATTGGTTGGCTTGGTTCTGCTGTGCGTTTTGAACGCCCATTCGGGAACCGCCAAAGGCACCGGCTTGTACGGCTTGGCCTTGATTTGCCTGCTGCTGCATGCCTTGCTGCTCGTTAAGCATTTGCATCTGCGGAGCCAAAGAGGCTTGCAAATATGGGTTCATGTACGACTGAACCGCGCTTGGATTGGTTGCATTCATGCCGTAACTCATGCCAGCCTGAGCGCCCATACCTCCAAATCCAAGAGCACCTTGTCCTGCGTTTTGAGCCATGTTACTAGCTGCACCCAATTGAGGTGCTGTGCTCATGTTTCTGGATGCGTTAAAGGATTGGTTCTGTAGATCGGAGAACCCAGCAACTTGCTCACCACCAAAAGGCTGGTACGGATTTTTGTTAATGTCGGTCAACGCACCAACTTGCCCCAAAAGATTCTGCGCGTAAGGCGCAGCATAAGGCGCAAGAATGCTAGTTGTTTGTGTTTGTGATGTAGGGTTAGATCCGCCGCCGCTCATAATAAGCTCCTAAATTCGTTTTTCCACGATAACGTGGCGTTCTTCAAATCCGTACCGTTGCCATAAACGCGCAACAGATTCCCGTGCAGCGCCCTGAATTTTAGTTGCACCGTATGCCCGCAACAACTCAGATAGTTGTTTAAATGTATCTTTGTTTGATATTAACTTACCGCCAATGAAGGTAATAAACGCTACACGGTCATTTGGCATGTTGTTAAAAGATACGGTTGCTGCACCGCACAATTTTTCTTCATCGCTTATAGCAACTAGCAACAACCAAGAACCATTGCTCACCAACATACGAATTTGGTCTAGCGTGTAATCACCACCACCAAAAAGATTTGCGTCTTCCAGATAGCCAGCTACCGCAGGCCACGCCTGCTGCACCATATCTACTGGAACGGATTGAATCTTCATGCCGGTAAGTGTTGTTCTGCGTTGGTGTCTTTGGCGTAAGCGCTCTTGCCACCCATTGTCTTTGCTCGCCCGGCTTGAATACGGTTCATCATGTCATACAGGCGCTTTGCGCCAGCGTTGGTTGATCCGTTGCCTAGCTCAGAAACAATACGGGCTGGCACAACAAATTCGCCTTCCGCCAGACGGGCGGGTTGGTGCTGGCCGATCTGCGCAGGGATGTCATCGGAAACACCGTCACCGGGGCCACGGAGCAATTGACCGCCATCGGAGTAGCTTCCAAGATTAGACATTCCGCCTGCGGCGTAGGTCATCAAACGCTCAGTTCCATGCAGTGCACCCATAGTTCCGCGCAGGCTTTCACCGCGAGCAGGGCCATGAGCCAAACCACCGCCAGCATATGGAGCAACATAGCTTGGCAACGCCGTCATGGTTTGCGTAAAGTATGGAGTCCTCGAATTAATTGGCGCGTTAGGGTTGTGGTACTGCGTAAAGCTATATGGGCGGACGGTGTTTAAGTAATCAGATGCAGCCGTGTGACCAACAGGTTGAGAAGATATCTCCATCAATGCCGGTGCAGCAGCAGCGCCCAAATACTTCAAAGCGCCCATATTGCCGCCCAAACGGCTTGTTAGGTCTGCAAGACCGTTAGATTGCCCTAAGTTCCTAAAGCCCTGCATTAAAGATGCACCGGGGGTTTCTGTTAAACCAGCACGGTAACGAGCAGCATAATCTTGAGCGGCTTGCTCATAGGGGGTTCGCATAGCTGCTTCGGTAACCTGTTGTGCCGCCTGTGTTGGGGCAGTTGCCGCTTGTGCTAAAGCATTATTTGTCGCAATAGCTTGAGTTGTAGGTGGAGGCGTATATGCGGCGGCAGTTGCTTGCGCTGCCTGTACTCGATCCATTACCGGGGATGGTGTAAACGTTGGGTTTGTCACATCAGCAAAACCACCCTTCATTGCTGCGGTAGTTCCAGAGTCCAACGCAACTGGAGTTGGTGCTGCGGAAATTGCATTCTGTGCGGCGGCTTCTTGCAGAGCCGCAGGGCCAGCCAAAGTATTGGCACCGCTCTCCATCAGGCCGCTTGCCAAGCCAGCACCACCATACGCACCCAGACCAGCCATCAAACCTTTTTGCAGGTTACCGCCAGACAGTAACGTAGTTCCACCGCCAACAATACCAGCGCTCATCAAGGGGGAAAGTTCAGGGAAGAACATCGACAAGCCAGCGCCAGCAATGGTGGGAAGGATGGAGTCCAAAACACCCGCCTCAAGTAATCCAGTAGTTGGGTTGCGGGTCAATTGTTTGCCATGTTGTTGCGCAAGCGCCTGCAGTCCAGCTACTTCTGGCTTGGACATGTGAACGAGTTCGGTGTCGTTATTGCGCCCGGTGGACGCCAAATGTTGTGCTGCTAGGGCTAAACTCATGGCTTCCTCGCGTGTAAATGGTTGATTGAGTTTATCATGGGTCAGCCAATTCTCCAATTAGTTCCGTCGGAGTAAATTGGCACGGGGTTTGTGCCGCCGCCCGAAACTATGGAGGCAAATGTGGTTGCCGTAGCATCGGAAACAAAAGACCTAACACCAACCCCGGAAATTGCCGCACTAGGTAAGTCCCCAACCTTATATATGTATGGGTTCTGCGGATTGGTATTATTTTGATTTGCTTGGCTCGCTGATAGCGTGGTTGCACTTAATTGATTAACCGTATTATTTATTTGGTTAAAGTAAAGGCGCAGAACGTTGGAATACATCTCTTGGGTTTGAGCGTTGTATTCTTCCGAAAACTGCGGAAGTCTTGGCACAGCCAAGCCCGCTGTTTTTGTTGATGCCGTTACGGTATTTGTCATGCTCTGCGCCCATCAGGTCGAACATCCACACGGGGAACACCAAGCTGCCAAGCCACACCGAGTGTATTGGAGGAAACCCGGAAGGCCATCTCTCTTCCACGCACCCGGATATTGACCTGCTGTGTAAACTGCTGTGTTCCGTAGTACGGAATGGTATTGGTATAGGCTTGCGAGCTAGTTACAGTTGGCTGTGTTACGTTTACCGTATAAGCGGAGCCGGGGTTCTGGCGCGGCCACAGGGTCATGGTAACCGATGGGTTACTTGCAGTTGAGCTATTGAACGTGATATCCGGAACCATGCGCCAAGCAAAGCCGTAGCGGTCACCGTCTTGAATGTCCACATCTGCGGACTGAATGTAGGCATCAATGGCCGTTGGAACTCCGGGGCCACCGCCAGCCACATAGTTGGGGTACACCGTTGTACCATCATCAACGCCGTTCTCTTGGTAAATAAGCAGGCCGTTGTTTTGCCCGTCTGCGGTGTAGCCAGCGGACAATGGATATCCACGCAGATGACCTCCAGACCAAGCTGTACGCGCGGCAACATAACCCGCAGAGTTCTGGGCGGAAAGTCCGTTGGTATTGCCGTAGGCCCAAGACTGGTCAAGGTAATTAAAGATGACGTAGCTATCAATGGTCTGCGAAGCTGCAGAGCAATAGAACCACCAGATTTCGCTAAAACCTTCGTTTACACCAGCAAAGCATTGCGATGCTTGGGATAGGTTAATGTTCTCATACACGTATTTACGCATTGCGCTTGGCAGTGTCTGCATTGTTCCGTTGTAGAAATAAAACTTATCCAGACCCATCCAGAAAACAGTATTATTTGCCGCAACCGCCGCGTTAGGACTGATGAGTGATGTTGCCGCCGATATGATTTGGAAACCCCATACATAAGGAGGGCCGATGTACTGTTGTACATACAGAGCTGTATCCGTGAGAATAAATATCTCTTGGCGGGTTTGAAGCGCAGTTTTAATACCCGTTCCGTTACTGAGCCGGAAGTTACCCGCTTGATTGGTGGGTTGTGGATTCCAAACGGTAATATTCTCTTGGTCAGACCAAGAAATAAGCATGGGGTCTTGCTGGCCGTCACCTTGGTTATCCGTGCCGTAGGCAATTACAAAACGAGATGAGTCCGAAACAAGAACAAAGTTTGCAATGGTCGGGCAGGCTTCAGTACCTGCATCTGTGTACCAATACTGAATACCGTTTTGAGTGTTGGTGTTAGTCGGGCCTATCTGCTGTGCGCGGTTATAGGTTACGGCGTTAGTGTCCACAACCCAGTAATAAATAGGGCCACCGCGAGCATTAAATACTAAGTTTTGACCGTAGTTTGATTGGCTCCACAAACGAAGCTGATACGCATAGGCCAAACCCGCGCTACTGGATTGCCCCCATCCAGTTTGTGGTGTGGTTGTAATTGTGGTTGACGCAACGGTCTGTGATATGGATACCGTATATGTTCCGGTTCCACCATTTCCGGTTCCAAGCGCAGTAATGACTGTGTTTGCAGTAACACCCGTGCCAGTTAGTACTTGGCCGACAACGATGGTTCCGCTGATTACTGATGTGACTGTGAGCGTGGTTGTACTTATGGAACCAACAAAAATAGCAGCAGTAACTCCGGGATTGTATCCGCCCCACCCACCAGCACCCCAGCCCGTACCAATAGAGGCTGTATTTCCACCGGTTGCAACTTGGTATTGAGCAACCGTTGACCCGCCTCCGTTACCCGTATCCGAAGCGTTGGCGTTTACCGATGCTTTTATAGTAAATGTACTTGTTGTAGGTACGGAAACCACTTGGAACTCTGCATTTAGGATGGCGGCGGTAATATTTCCACCCAAGCTCGCAGCGCCACTAAAGGTAACAAAGTCCCCGATGGTCACACCACTGTAGGTGTTTGTAACCGTAATAATATTGGAGCCATTAGTTGCTGCAAAGGTGACAGCGCCAGCGGCAGTTGTTTTCCGGATTGGAGTTACGTCATAAAAATAACCACCGCTGCCGTTTTGAATGTAATACTTTAGCGTTGTTCCAATCCCCAAGTAAGAATACCCGGATATGGACGCCCATGTGAACAGCGATTTTGCAATGCCCCAGTAATTGCCCGAAGCGGGTTTGTACGCAGCAGCAACCGTACCCGAATCAAGTGTCCAGCCACCCAGCTTTTCAGGATATCCAGAACGGAAACGTATATTGTTTCCAGAATACCAGCCACCCTTACCCGCAAGAGAGGTTACCTCTTGGTTTATACCGGGTTTAAACTGGAACTTGATTAACGGCATGATTCTTACGCAAACGCGCGTGTGCCTGCTTTGTCAATAATAAGGGCTTGCCGACGGGGGAAGTGCCCAATGTCATTCACTACGCTGATGTGCGTCCAAGCATCAAACTCACGGATGATCTGGTCATAGGGAAGGTTGGCAGAAATGATGGCACGAACCACCTCATCGGGGGTCATTCCGGGAACGCGGATGTCTGCAGCGCAGCCCAAGCGATGCTGGCTGGTATCTTTTGAGCCTACCGCATCATTGACTTGCTTGCTGCGAAACGCAGAGTTGACCATGATGGGCTTACCTCCGAGGGTGGCCTTGACCTGCTCAAGCAATCCAGCCACACGTACCAAGTTTGCTTTTTCATCTGCATTGGGTGTGTTATCAAACTCACGGTGGTCGGTATGGGTTAGTTCTTCGAGGGTGAAGTGTTCTGTGAGGTTCATACTGTTGGGCTCGACTGATGAAGGAGTTGGTCTTTGTTTTGGCTGGAGGCGCTGGAGCCAAAGTAGAAGGCAATAATACCCGTCCAAGCCGTTCCAAGCGAGCCCAACATTAACATAAGCGCATCAGAGGTGGCAAACGTTTTGGTCATCAGTCCAATCAGGATCCCAAAGAAGCCAAGCGTAACCAATAGAGCCAGCACGGGCGGCACAATAGAACGGGTTGTGGACTGCATATCACGGGCAGACTTGCGGTCATCAACGGCCAACTTGGCAAAGTCCAAGCCAAGTTCCTGAGCCCGAGCCTTGATGGCAATCTCCGCCTGCTGGATAGATGCAATTTGTTCGCTGGTCAATTTGCCAGATTCAATGGTCTTCTGTGCATCATCGGCAGAAATACCGAGAGCGTTGGCAGCAATACCATACGCCATAGTGCCGAAAGGCCCCGCAATAGCGGTAGCCAATGTGGGTGCAATTGCTTTTAACCAGTCCATTTTATTTCCTTATGAAGTCAATGTATTCCATCGTACCCCACGCCAATAGGGTAATAAGCAGTGCACCGGCGGCTATCGCCAGTACCATTTCAATTGCTTCCGAAATTTCTTGTTTTCGCTTGGCTTTTGCCTTTTCCATAGCCACCTCCTCCGCTTTGCGTTTTTGCACAATCTTGTTGCGCTCCATCAGAATTGCCTGCCATACATCGGCTTGACCAGACCAGATCAGGTGCTGCTTCAGTTCATTCTCTGCGTCCTGCAACTGCTTGGCATGCAGTACCGTCTCAAACGCCTGCGCGGTGTCCGACTTACCAAATCCTTTCTTTGGCTCAGATGCAGCTTTTGCAACAACGTCCTTGGCCTCAAAGAACTTCATCAGATCACCGGAAATAGCTCCGATGTCCTTGCCCATTTTAATCGCGGCTTGGACTCCCTTAATGGCCGCTTGGGCCGTAGCAAAGGCGGTGATCGGGTCAATCATGTTTAATCCATTTGCGTCACTAATTATGCGCTTACGTTGTCAGCGGGCAGCGGAGTATTGCCCCCTTCCAGCCACCTAAAATATTCTTGGTAGTCTGTGTTGGCGGGGTTCATTGGTATATCCCACCATTGTGTTTTATCTTCAGTCACATATTTTCTGACTGCTTTAGGCTCTTCGCCAGAATATGAAATTAATTTATACATTTATAACTCCGCAGATGCAGCCGAACGATAACCATATACAAAACAAGAACCCGCAGTATTCGAATATAATGCAGCTAATCCAGCAGAAACCCCCGAATATGTTGCACTAAAAGCATTTGAGCCATTATTTGTAACTGTTTGAGCAACATTTGGGTCGGCTGATAAAGTTGCAAAAGATGGAACAGTTCTCATATCTACTTTATACGGAACAGAAGTTCCTAAACTTGCTCCTGCTCCTGTTGCAGTAAAACCAAGATTAAACGAAACCCATTGAAAATACCGCTGACACAAAGCTAACTCGGTGCCATAAGGACGGTAGTCAAAGCTAGTTGCTATTGAGCCTTTTTCTAGCTGAATATTATCAACAACCCAAGTGCCTGAGGTTTGCGCACCAACAGTAAATACAACCTCTATACCTGTTGTAGCGGCAGAGGGGATGCTAATTTGAGTGTTGTAGTTTGTTATAGTTGATGTAACAGTAAATGTACCGGTAGCAATTTGAGTACGTGTAGGGCTGGCCAATGTACCAAATGTATCTGCCGTGTTTGCGTAGTATGCAGTCCACGTCACTGTAGTCAACAAACTATTTGAAATATCAACAGATAACGTAGCCGTAGAACCAGCTAAATCATAACTATTTAACTGTTCAATACGTTGTCCAATACCAACCGCAGTAACAGATGCTGCGCCCGTAATTTGCAACCTATTTTTTACTGCGCCAGTACCAGCAACTTGCGCAGCAGTGACGTTTGCACCAGTGCAATATACGTACCAACGGTCAACAGTTGAATAACCAGCAGCAATTGTGCTTCCCGCTGTAATTGTCGCAGAAGTAGCTCTTTGGGCAATTTGCATTGCCCCATTAAAGAAGCGATTTTTGAAACTAAAGGTGTTGGGGGTATTTATTTCGTTTACAAAAACAGCGTTTCCGCCGGAGTTAATACGCATCCGCTCTGTTGAGCCGCTTTTGATAATTAGAGCACCGTTGGTGCCGGGTGTTGTTCCGTAGGCTGCACCCGTGGTAATTGTTACGTTACCGCCGCTGGAGGTTGTTGTGCTGTTGTATCCGTCCGTGGCTGTGATTGTGATATTGCCGCCGTTTTGACCGGCAATTTGAGATGCACCGGCGGATACGCTTGCTGAACCCGGAGTGCCTGCTGCGTTTAAACTATTACCAGCACCAGCGGTTAAAGAAACATTGCCGCCAACCCCCGACCCAGTTGCCAAGGTTCCCGCTGCGCCAGCGGTCAAAGATAAGGCACCGCCGGAGCCAGCCGATGTTGTCGAGCTTCCCTTACCTGCCGTAATGGCTACAGCGCTTCCTGCGGTTCCCGATGTTGTAGGTTGTGTGCCGGTTATAGCAGTAATATCTGTGTTTACACCTGCGCCTGTGATTGCGGGGGTAATTTTGACGTAGTCGGTTCCGTTGTACGCAACAACTGCGCGTTCCCCGTCTGCAAGGGTAAAAACACCAGAGCGTCCGCTTGCTGCAATGGTAAGTGCGAAGGGGCCTCCGGTACTTCCACCTGCGTTGTTGATAAAGTACCACTTACTAGATGCTGGCAGGGTCAGGGTTCGCGCGGCGGTCTTGTTACCGGTTATATTCAGAATGGCATACTGCGCGGTTGTGGATCCAATATTGGTTGCCGATGATGTTCCAGCGGTGTTGGAAAGGGTTACGTTTGCCGTGGTGATAGAGACCGAAAGACCGCCAGCAATGGCAATGTCCAAATATTGCGTAAGTCCGTTGTCCACTACATCGCCCCAAGTTCCAGACTCGGTTCCCGTGGTGATAAGCGGCAAGCTAAGGTTGGTTGAAGGCGTATATGACATGTGTTACCTCTAAGTATTAATAGGCGTCCATCCGGGCATTTGTGTTGTAATTACCGGAGTCCAGCCTGATGTTTGCGCATTTTCTACGCCACTCCAGTTTGCGCTCTGCGTAGTGTTAATTGGATTCCAAAGGAACGCCGCCTCAAAAACTGATTCACCTGTGCTGGATTCTACAACAGCTATGTTAAGAATGGCAGTTGTTGCAACTCCGTCCAACCCTGCTGCGTCTTCTAGGATAGTGTTGATTGCCTGTAGTTGAGTGGCTAGGGTGTCTTGGCCTGAGACGGCCTCCAAAATTGATGCAACAAACACACTTCCCGCAACTGAAGAATCTACGCCCGATGCCGCTTCCGATATTGACAGGGATATTTGAACCTGTCGAGAAGTGGCATCCAGACCAGAAGCGGCCTCTGCAATTGCGGCGGATAGTGTCGCGGTTGACAGTATTGAGTCAAGTCCAGAAACGGCTTCCGCTACTGCTATATTAAGCGTAGCAGTTGTGGTTAAGGCATCAAGTCCAGAGGCTGCTTCAGAAAGGGCTAGATTCAGCGTGGCAGTGGTGGTCACCGTATCTAGGCCAGAAGAGGCTTCAGATACTGAGCTGGCTATCTGTAGTTGAGGGCTTACAGCATCAACTCCGGAAGATGCCTCGGATATGGTTCCTGCCGCCTGTAACTGGGCAGTGGTTGAATCAATCCCTGAAGAAGCTTCTACCACTGTGCTTGCTATTTGAAGATTGGGGACTATTGCGTCAAGACCAGATGCTGCCTCGGAGATTGTGCCCGTTGTTACTAGCTGCGTGGTTAATGAGTCAAGCCCTGCGGCGTTTTCATTTATAGCGCTTGCTGCAATTAGCTGTGCAAGTATGGAGTCAATGCCAGAAGATGCCTCAGTTATGGAAACGCTAAAGCTGCTTCCACCTGATGTATACGTTATAACGACAATGCCGGTAGAGCCCGAAGTGCCGCCTCCACCATAAACCCCAGTACCGGCAAGTTGATAGTCAGTGGTACCTAGCGCAGAGCCGCCCCCGGCACCACTTCCGGGGCCGTATGAAGTGCCGCCAAGGCTCCACAATGGGACTGCAGCAACACTGCCATTGCCACCTTGTTTAGCTAATCCTCCGGTGCCATCAAACCCGCCGCCCGCACCTCCGCCGCCATTAGTACCATTTGACCCAATATCAGCATATACACCAAAGCCCCCAATGATGCCCGCCGCAGAACTACCGCCGTTACCACCAGTACCGCTACCTGTAATGTCAGCACCAAATGAAACGAGTCCAGTACCCCCACCACCAAACGAACTAAAAGCTCCAGCGCCGCCACCGCCCCCGCCAAAGTTTGGTGCAGTGGTTGATGTAAAAGCGTCTCCGCCATTACCACCAGCACCATATGGCCCCGCAGCGCCACCGGAACCACCAAGGCCATAATATGAAGATATATTGTTTCTTTTGCTAGTGCCACCGTTTCCGCCGCTGTATTTAACATCGCCAATCGACAAAGACGATTGACCACCAAGTCCCGTTGAAGACCCTGCCGTACCCGCCTTTGCTAAAACTGCTTGTGTTGTTGGCGTAACTCCTACTATTGGTGCGGAGTTTGTTGTGTTGGCCCAACTATCCGCTGAAGTGCCTATATTTATGTAAAATGTACTTCCGGGGGTTACCGAAATAGCATTTGATTTTGCATACGCTCCTCCACCAGCACCAAATCCATTATTAGCGGGGGAGTCAGCCCCACCGCCAATGGCCTCTACGGTAATTGACGTTACCCCAGACGGTACGGTAAAGGTTCCTGTGGCTGTATATACAGCAGTTGTTTTTGCAGTTACAAAATTCCAGCCGGTGTTGTTGCTGGTGTTTGTAGATACGTACGCATTCCAAGTAGCCCCGCCAGAAACGGTGGAGTCTTGTATTGTCAAGTAAACTGAATCTATGGTGCCGCTTGCTTGGCTTATTGTTCTGGCTGTTCCAGCAGTGTCGCTGTTGATGGTAACAACATTCCCAGAAGAACCTGTAACAGCAAAATTACCAACAACAAACGCTGTCGTGCAAGTATTAGTAATGGTGCAAGGTTGGCCGGGTGTATTACCAAGAGTGGTACAACGCGCTCCAGTTGCGGATGAATTCCCCAAATACAGCGTTCCGCCAGATGCGCCCATTACAACTGCGCCGACTTGGTTTCCAGAGATGGTGCTTCCGTTTGAGTACGCGCCTGTATTTGTAAACAACACAGTGGCGTTCAGCATACTGTAAGTTGTATTTGAGCTATTTCCAACAAATCCAGTGGTACTTGTTCCACCGGTAATAGTTATTACAGAATTTCCAAACGCAATAGATTTTGTATTTGTGTTATTGTAATTAAGAACGCCACAAGTTATATTGTAATTATTTGAGTTAAACGTCCCGCTTTGCAACGTTAGAGATCGTGTGCTACCTAGCGTAAGTGCGCTCAGTAGTTGGTAATTACCAAAACCACCAAATAAAAACGGAAAGTCTAATGTTAACCCTCCGGTATTAATTGTTCTTACGGTTGCACTTGTTGAACCAAAGTTTGTTACCGATGTTCCACCCGTTGTGGACATGTAAGATGGAAGAGTTAAATTCCCATAAATAGTCCTAGACCCATTTACTAAGGTTGCACTACTGCTCGTAAAATCTAAATTTAAAAAAGACCCGATAATTGAAACCAAACTACCTGCTGCGCCCGAAGAAATATATAAGCTAATTGCATTTGTTTCAGACCCGCCCGCTGTGTTTCCGTGGGCAAATGTTGCTGTATTAGAGGTGGATGTGCTACCATTTGGCACATTAACCGTGGGTGTTCCTGTAAGCGTAAACCCTGTGGCTGTAGAAACCTGCCATAAAGTTAAACTACCTGCGTTAACATTTCCTGTTATTGCTATGGAGCCACCATTAAATGCTATTGAGCGAGTATTTGAGTTAGTGCTGCTAAAGTTAAATGCGGAAAGAACAAAACCGCCGAGATTTAAAGCTCCGTTTGTTAATGTTGTAAGACTACCTGTGGTTAGGGCGTTTGATAGAGTCCACCCTCCGCCAACACCGTCAAAAACAACTGTGTTAAATGTTTTTCCATTTGCACTTATGGTTTTGCCGGTTGTAGTTGCTGCAAATGTTAATGTACCTGTAAATGACCGAGTGAATAATGTTGCGGGTAGCGCAAGACTTCCGTAGATAGTCAAGCCAACAGACCCGGCTAGGGTCATGGTTCCATCAACACCAGTTGCCGTGAAGTCGGCGCATACAGCAGTCACGGTAGCCATTGTTACCGTAAACGCACCCGTTCCAGAATTGGAGTTGGCGTCAAAGATTACGTTGTCGGCAGAGGTGGGTACAGACGCGCCGCCAGCCCCGCCCGAAGTCGTAGACCAGTTTGTGGTATTTGTGCCGTTCCAAGTACCACTGCCGTTGCGCCAGTATCTATCCGCCATTATGCTGAGGGGACAGGGTTACCATCCTCATCGTAGACCACGTTGCCGTTTTCATCCCGCATGTACTCAGGTGCGGGCGCGGTAATAGCTTTGACCCAGTTATCAAAGCGCTCTTGTTTCATTGCCTCTAGCTCCGCATCTGTGAAGGTGTGGTCATCGTTCAACACAAGCGCGTCCCTAAAGGCAATGCCCTTATACGCAAACTCAAAAACAATTTGCATGTTGCCCCCTGCAATGGGTAGGTACTTTAGGTCGCAGTCAAGCTGAAGGTGTAGGTCACGTTCAGAGTGTCGCCGCTCACAACGCTACGGTCACCGGCGGTGAAGGTATTAGCTGAGAACAGCGTACCGGAAGTTCCAGAAGCTGCGCTGCACAAAAATGCGCCACCAAGAGTAGCCGTAGTATTCATAGTGAAGGATGCTCTAGAAGCAGAGTTGGTAGCTACAGATGGATTGGCCGTAGTAGCGGCAGCAAAATTACAAGCAGGGCGATTACCTGCATAAGGAGTGCTTTCAGTCCATCCGGAATGGGATGACAATGTATCACCGGCTGCAATTGTTACGCCGGAACCGGGGCCGGTAATTAATCCCAAATACCAAGCGGTAATTTGAGTTACAGCTGTAGCGCCAGCGGTCAAAGCAACGCTTGCCATGTACTGTATACCGACGTTGACAACTTTATTTGGAACTTTTTCAGTCCATTTAACAACACCATCAGCACCAATACACTCAAATGTGTAAACGCCAGATGCAAGAGTATTTTCTGTAGACATAGTATTTCCTTATGCGCTACGAATCAGCGCGGTGGTTGAAGTGTTAGCTGGCATAGTCACGGTGAACGTATTGGAGCAAGACTTATCTGAGCCAAAATCAATCACCGCAACGGATGCGTTGCTTGCGCTTGTATTGTAAATCAAAGCACAACGTGATGTAAACGCAGCCGGAGACCAGACGGCGTTGTTAAAGTTAATATAGACCGTGCTAGTTGTTGGGTCTGTGTTGATTGTCACGCCCGTTAACGCAATACCGCCTGCGGTGTAACCTGTTCCAACAACCTCATTGGTTGTTGTATATACGGTAGTGCCTTGGTTTAGACTTGCGTTACCCGTATACAGAGCCATCTTGAACGTGTTGGTCTGGAAGTTGTGAACCGCAAGGTACAACTGCTGTTTAAAGCTTGTGGTCTGGCCTTGGACAATTGCCATGTTAGGTCACCCTCTGCCGGTACTGGCCAGATCTGTAAGCATCCATTCTCTCAAGGCCATCACCCAGACGCTTGGCTTGCATGAGCGCTTCTTCGTACTTTTTATCCACAAGCGTGATGATATCAACCTCACCCTTCATAAAGGTGTAAGCCTCGACCAAAGTTCCGTAGAACAGAGCGGAGTCGTAGTTATCACCAAGCCAAGTTGTACCGGCTGCGTTAGCAACGGTAGATACAGACAAAGAAAAACTTGAGCCCGTGCCGCCAATATAGGTATTTGCTGCTGTCAGGGTATTCCCTACAACGTATTGGCAACCACCGGAAGTTAGTGTTACCGCTGTAACAACACCGCCAGACACTGTAACCGTTGCGGTCGCACCAGAACCAGAACCGCCAGACAGCGGGACGTTGTAGTACGTACCACTTGCATACCCCGAACCGGCTGTAATAGTAACGCCAGTAATAATCCCCTGCACAATTGACTCAGGATTAAAGAAGTAGTGCATCTCCACGCCGTATGTAGTATCAGGAGTTGGGCCAAGCAGAAAAGCAAGTTCAGTTGGTGCTGTAGATTGCGGGCCGAAGATTGCGTAGTACTTGGGTGCGCCGGTAGCGTTGGGGCTTGGGTAAGCCTCTCGCATGAAGTTAACATCCTTGTTTATAAGGTACGTGTAGTTCCCGGAGGAGTCAATCGTTGCCAACGAATACGTGGATAGGAAGTCCGCCGGGGCGGACAGGTATGGATTGCCCACCGTTACCGACCCAGTTTGATTCCTTCGCAGTGAAGGAAACTGGATGGTGTTAAAGATGCGCTGTTCAGCTTGTTGAATGAACGTATTGATATCCGTCACAGAGAAAGTATTCTCCGTGTACTCGGCAACCGCAGTAACAAGCTGAGTGTAGTTCATCGTTTATGCCATTGGGCCACGAGCAATACGACCCTTGGTGGCTGCACCATTGCCGCGAGTTTCAATACCGGTGGATTCCACATTGTCCATGTTGCCAATGGATACGGTGCCGTTCATAGGCGTCCAGTTTTTGCGCGTAGGCATTTCAACAGAGAAGCCAATGTCTTTATCTTCCAGCGCTTTTCCGCCGGACGTATGAGGCTTGGCATAAACGGAAGCAGAACCGTTTTCTTTGCCCATGCTTTTTGAACTAAATTTAGCCATGATTAACCTTTGCTGCGTTGGTTGACAACGCGGGCCATGTTACGCCCCATAGACTTCAAGTTTGCGTTGGTAACGCCACCTTTAGCCATCTTCTTGGTGTCCAAGCCGCCTTTTTTCAAAACAATCTTGGTGCCTTTGCCGCCTTTGTGTTCTTGGGCGTCATGCTCTTTGAACGCTTTTTTAATCATGGCAACGTCCTGCTTTTTGTCAGCGGCCATTTCTTTGCGTTGTTCAGCTTTGGACTCACCCATTTCTTTCTTAGCCATAATTAACTCCTATGTTACGTTTACACTGACTGTACCAACATACGTGGTTTGTGCCAAGTAGTTAGGTGTTAGCTTTGCATCAAAACCGCTGGCTCCGCCAATTGGATTCCAGCCCCATTGTAAATCCCTTGAACCACCGCTAGGGTAACCCAAAACGTTTAAACCAGATACTTCATACGTAGTATCACGGCGCGGATCTCGTACACCTTGCGGATCATCCACCGGGTACATGCCCAATTGCAACTGAGGCTGATCAGGATCCCAGCATGTTGGGCAAACCAACAGGTTGTAGGTCTTGGTCTTAATGACCTCTTTTTTGAGTTCAGTAAGCTTGTACTGAAACCCGCACCGATCACATTCAGCAATCGAGTTTTTGCCGGATGAAAACCTATTGCCCATCAGTAACTACGGCCAATGAACATCTGACGGGGTACAAACCGTACAGCGGCTTTCTCCCGATCTTCCTCCGATGCTAATTGCCATGCCTCATCGTATTGCTGCTTGAGCAGCAAAACCCGGTCACGAGTATCTGCCTGCACCGGAAGCTTGACCACGAGATGATAAGCCAGTCCAGCAACCATGCAAGGCAGGAAACGAAACGGTACATCCATAACGTTTACACCATCACCCGCATCCTGAGAACGGCGCAAGCGCCAATAAGCGAAGGTATAGGTCTGGCTTCCATCTGGAATAGGCCAAACGGTCACCGCAGGAAGACGCTGAACCGTAACGGAAGCTCCGACGCTGTGCGTGGCCGCTGTGGTGTTGTTCTGTCCACGAGCACAGGTGTTCAGGGTATTCCCTGATATGTACTGATAGAAGATGGTTTCATTGTCAATCAAGATGAAGCCCGAAGCGGACAAGCCAACGGTCGAACTAAGCGTGATGGTTGTATCTGTAGCGCTTACAGCGCTTGCCACTGTAAAACCTGTAGGAGAGTTCTGCGCGTCTTGGCGCTGAATCCAAACTTGAATAGGGCGACCTTGCGTCAGCTTATTTGGCAGCGTGGCATAGGTAGAAACACTAATACGGGTGATGGTCAGGTCAGACTGGTTGGATGTGCTGTTGGCCTGAGTGCGGATTACATGTTCCAGCAGATCTACCGTGTCTGAGGGAAGCGCATACGTGGATTGGCCTTGAGCGAGGGTAATGGTACCCTGATCCATAGTCCACATGTTTACACCGCGATTTGCCCAATCCGCAAACATAAGATTGAGCGACCGACGGGCGGTGCGCAAGTCATAACCAGTACGCAATTCACTACCGGCGCGTTCAAACGCTTCTTCCACGATCTCGGTGAGATCTGGGTTGTAAATAGCAGAGCCGGATGTATTAGCCATTTTGTTTACCGCAGAAGAGATGTAATTCCGCCATAAGCATAGCCCGTTGGCTGGTTAAATTGACCATTCGCGTAATAGCCACCAACAGCATCAGATGCGCGACCACCATCACCGCCTGCGGCGGATTCACTTCCATAGCCATTGACACCAATCACGCCTTGCCTAGTATCCCCAACACCGCCATCACTTTCTGGGTGCAAAGCTGGTTTATCTTCTACGGCTGGGTTTGTGAGTGTGTAGCCGCGAAAGGCATTGTTGTATGCTTCTGCGCCGGGCTGTCCAACCATCATTCCCAAAGAGCTTAAAAACTGTCCGGGTATGGCAAGAAATGGGTGTGCACGAGCCCACACGCTTGTTTCAACGGGAGACATTGCGGGTGCGGGAGAGCCATCTAAACGGGCATCATATCTTCCCGAAGCTTGCCCACCAGTCATTGGGTTGGGCGCATATACATTTTGTGCACCTTGCGCTGCTTGCGCCGCTTTGGCTTTTGCCAATTCATCTGCAGCGGCTTGATCTGCCGCAGCTTTTGCTTGTTGGTCTGCTAGTTGTTTGGCGTAATCCACGACCGGCTGTTGGCCGTAGCCATAGTTCACTATACCGTCTTGAGTGCCGTATGCATTTTGCGCAGTCAATTGACTGGGAGCAAAACCACCAAAATCTTGGGGCTGGTATGACGGTGTCGGGCTCATGCTGAACATGCCGGGGAAATATGGGTTACCCCCAAAAGACGGCTGCTGACCGGGGTTCATTCCTTGCGAAATGTTACCGTAGTTTGCCATCAATGAGGACAAGCCAGCGTCTTGAGGGTAGGCCATGATTTACTCCGCAGCTTTTGGTGTTTCTGCAGCAGTCTCCTCTACAGGAGACAGGTGAGCACGAAGGGTTGCAACAATGTCAACCAAACGTTGCTCTGCACCGCCAAAAGCTGCAATTTGATGTTGCATGCGTTCATGGATTGCTTCCAAAAAAAGTTCTGCATGCTCTTCGAGGGAATGGAACAAATTCATTTTTAACCTTTCGCTGTTTTAGCCGAGTTGATAAATGCTTGCTCGGTAGGAGCACCTTTGCTACCTACCTTGCGCATTTTTTCTTTGGAGCCATTGGCAATACGCTTGCGCTTGGCGTTGATGTTGTCATACAGACCCACTTTTCCGCCTTCGGCGTACTGCGTGAAGTTGGTATCGTCGCGTCGAGCCTTTTTGGTGCCTTTAGGCATCTTAGAGGAATCTACCGCACCCATGCCGCGCGATGCCATCATATTAGACCTTTTTGGCAATACCGTAACCACGGTAACCGGTTGCACGTTGAGGGGCGGATTTAGTTATTCCGCCTTTTGCCATCTTGGTGATTTTGCCGCCACGCTTGCGGCTAACAAAATCGGGAACAATGTATTCGCTGCCGGGTTGCGATGCGTCCGCATCAGGAGACTCTTTGTTATCCATTCCGCGCAGAGCGCCAGCGGCAATACGAGCTTTTGCTTCTGGGGTAAGAGTAGCACGAGGGCCACTTACCGCAGCGCGAGCCGCAGCATCACCCAAGCCAGACTCGTCTACCATGCGTTTGCCAATGCCGGTTTGCTCATCAATAGCGCGGCCAAGGTCATAGCCACCCTGTAGAGCAGCCAAAGGCGCATAAGCACGGCCCGCCAAACGAGCAGCGCCACGTTCACCAGCCTCAATGACGGCTTGCTTTGCACCACCGCGCAAGGCAGAAGAGCCTACATTCTTAGCCTTAATGGCTTTTTTGTAGTCCTCTACGCTACGACCAACGTAATCATCGTTTAAACCCGGAAGATAGTCCCAACGTGTTGCCATGATTGCACCTTAGCAGTATTTACCCACGGTCTTGCCGCGCTGGGCAATACCATCACCACGGCTGGAAGCAGAGCTCACCTTGCCACCACGGGCATAGCCCATTGCAGCAATCTTGGCACGGTCTTTAGCATCTTTAGCCTCTTGCACCATCTCTTGTTCGCCAACCGTAGGCTTGGGCGGAACGCCACGAGTACCTTGACCAGCACCAGCACCAGCAGATCCGCCATCAGCCATACGCTTAACACCACCGCCGCGTTTCATTCCAGCGGGGCCACCGGGCATACCACCAGTTGGAGCACCACCGGGCACTCCTGCATCAGGAGCACCGCCGGGGATACCAGCCACTGGGCCAGCGCCAGCGCCTTGAGCACGAGCAGCCAAAGCAGCCAGCATGGCCGGATTCATTTTGCGTCGGGTTGCCATAATTAACGTCCTTTGGACATACCACCGCCGCACATTGCCATCACGTGCTCGTGATGTTTTTTGTGACCGGCTTGATGGGGAGTGTGAAACTCATGCGCAGCTTTGTGACCATCGCCACCATATGTTTTTTCAACATGGTGAATGTTGTGCACATGCTTAGGAGTTTCTTCCTTCATGTTCTTCATGTCTTCGTGTTTCATAATAAGTCCTTATTTGGTTTTGCCGCCGCGCTTCATACCGGTAGTGCTACCGGCCATCTTTGGCATCATGCCACGGGTTTTACCGCGCTCAGCCAAACCATCGCGGCTAGGAGCCGCAGTTTTAACTTTACCCATCTTTTCGGTGGTCATGCCCTTCTTTTCAGAGGTACCTGTTTTACCGATAGTACTTCCACCGCTTGCCATTTTTTTCATATCGCCACCTTTAGAGAATTTACGGCCTTTGTCTGCCGCGTTAAAGTCTTTGCCCACGGACTGTGGGACTCCTGCTTTCTTAGCAAACGATGGCGAATGTGCTATCGCAGCCATGAAATCGTGTTGTTTTTTACTGGTTGAAGGCATTATCTTCCCCAAACAATATCTTTTGCACCGTCTGTGTTTCGTAAATACGGATACACATCCAGATGATACCAAGAATGCTGCTAACAAAAGCAACAACAGGTGTTAACCAACCCATAATTCCAGTGAAGGTTAGGGATATTACCGCACCATCGGCAATTGCTTTTGCTTCGTGTCCGTTCATATTAACACTTCCAAGCTCTTAGGGCTTTGTTAATCCGGCTGTTTGGGTCTTTCGCCGTTTTTTCTGAAGTCAACTTCTTCTTGGCCCCACCCATTCTCGCGCAAAAGGAGTCGCGCCTGCTTCCGCCTTCCGGCTGGGGAGGCTTCAAATTCATCCCTTGTTTTTTGGCTGACGCGCGCCCCTTGGCGTTCAAGCCACCCTTGGGGTTTTTGCCTTCTTTGCGAGTCCATGCTGGTGTATTAGCCATATGTAATCGAAATTGCGCTGAGCGTGGTGCCTACAACATAAATGCCGTTAGAGCACAAAATGCCTTCGCCGGGTAAAAGAATTTGGAATGGCTGTACTGCGGTAGCAAATTTAAACTGATACACAACTGTTCCGCTAGTATCCGTTCCATCATAAATGGTGAACGTTCCGCTGGTGCCATTGCCAAGAAACACAATTGACTTCAGGCGTGTTCTGCCCGTATAAAGCTGTGCGGGCAATGTCCCGGCATAGGCTGACTTAACGTCATATTGCATCGTCATAATTGATCTCCTGTGAATTGGGGGCCGAAGCCCCCGTAGCAATCAATTAATCGAAGTTACCGTAGGGGTAAGTGGTCAACGTTCCAATGTTTCCATCGGGCTGTGTATAGCGAACGGTGAAATAGAACTTGCCGGTTGCCAACACACCGGTTGCCACGGTAAACGGAATCAAAACCGTAAACACAACCTGAGAGAAGAAGGTTGGCTGCGCACCAAGGTTTGGATTCTGAATATCAGAAGATGTGGACGTTTGAGCAATAAACTGCGCATCGGTGAATGTTGACAATGCCTGACGGCCAACTGCAGAAATTGTTCCGGTGGCTGCGTAGGTGGACGTATTAAATGCATTACCAACCTTAACGGAAACGTTTCCGATTGTTCCTGCGGAAAGGGTTGGAACAACTCCGCAATCAATGAAGATGTCATTGATTTCGCAGCCTACTGGCAAATACATCACAACACCACGATAGATTGTTCCGCTTGTGCCCGTAGGATCTGCGGTGGGGGTTGTGGTGGTTGGGCCGCTTGTGCTGTAAGAGCTAGAGGGCGTGTAAAGCTGGCCGGGTAAGTTGGGGATACCGTTGCCCCAAACAAACTGACCGGAGCCTCCGGAGTAATAAGCCGTGCCAGCAGTAGTGACGGTAAAGTCAATGTCTGCAGCCTGCACCAAGTCGACATAACCAACATTACGCAGGGGGCCAAAACGGTTATCGCCCGAAAGAATCGGGCCTTCAAAAGTAGAACGTGCCATGACAAAAGTCCTTATGCAAAAGAACCCTTACCAATCGTTGCATCGTCTGCTGGGGCAGTGGCGGTAAGGGCAATCACCCAGATGTGTGCAATATACACCCATTTACACGCTCAGTCAACAAATAAGTAGTTAGTGGCTCACATAAAGCAGTGTTTATGAAACTACCCCTTGGAGAGCAGAGCTTACCGGCGCTAACCCGATATACCACCAACACGGCTGGAGACTGTGCGTGGTAACGGGCTTATCGTTCCTGCCCACGCCTACCTTGTTTGCCGAGATCAATCCCCATGCGTGTTAGTAGTTGGTGGCTCACATAAAGCAGTGTGTTCTTTAACAACTTCACGAATGCCCTGTACCGGCGCTAACCCGGTACACCACCAACTGTTCGTATTGTACAACAGATCAAACAAGTTTGTTTGACTTTGCCAAATTTTCTTCGCGGGTGATGACCCGCAGGTTCCACGGCACGTGTAAACCGCAAACGGCGTCAGAGCGCAGCGGGATAATGTGATCTACCACGTACTGCTCCCCCGTTAACTTGGTTAACGTCATAGCTGTTTTGTACATCTCTCGAATTTGCGCTTTTTGCGTCTGCGTTAGCCAAGGAGGTGTGGCTTGGCGGTGTTTGCGGCGACGAGCTTTGGTGTCTGCTTTGACCCATAAAGGATTGCGTTCTTTCCATGCCTTTTGGTACTCTTGCTTCACATGGGCAGGCCGCGTAGCGGCAGCTTGTATTACTTGCTCCTTATGTCGCAAATACCATTCATGTTTTTTATCTTGCACCGCTTCTGTTTGGTTGTACTGTTGAAAGTAGTCCGCACGTTTTGCGTTGTTTAATGCCCACTCCACTTTTAAGCACTCAACGCATGCTCCCTTTACTTTTCGGGGTGCAATATGGCCGTGTTTACACGGCTCCCCTGTGAAGTAATGCGTTGCACCTATTGCTTTTGCTTCAGCCCGTGTTTTGGGTAGGGTAGTTGTATCCATATGATCTCCTGAGACTTAGTTACAGGTAATATCATAGCATACAACAGGCAAAGAAAAAGGCCCCGAAGGGCCTTAAAAGTAGGGGTAAACCCTTGCTTTTAGTACGAACCGTACACGCCCAGTGGATCGCTGTAGCCGAAGCTATAACGTTCACGAGACTTGTAACGCACGTTTCCGGTGTCGAAGTCTCCATCCATCGAGTTCTGCAGAGCCACACGCTCAAAGTGCTTCAAACCATTTGGAACGTCAGTGGTCAAGAACCATGCGTTGGTAGCGGTCAAGAAGTGATTGACGGTGTAGCCTTCAGGGATAGAACCGTTGTTCTTGATGGCGTTGATATCGTTATTGTTGGTGCCGACACGGAGTTCAGTTTCCAGCAAACGGGTAGCAACGAACATCAAAGCAGGCGGAACCACCAGCTTACGGGGTTTAGCAGCGATCAACAGACCACGCTCGTCAGTCCAAGCAGCGATTGCAATAACGGCGGCTTCCAAGGAAGTCTCGTTCAAATCTGCTGGGGTAACGGGAGTGTTGCCGTTGGTGCCACCGTTAACCAAGGGGTGAGCCGAGTTAAACAAAGACACGCCATCACCACCGGTGATTGCTGCGTTGAAACCGTTGTTCAGAACGGAAGCAGCTTTTACTTGCTTAGTGTAAGCCATAGCACGAGCCAGACCTTTGGTGTAGCGAGCAGACAGGCTGTCGTACAGGTTATCTTCAATCGCCTCTTCGGTGATGGAGAAACCCAAAGCAATGGTTTCGTGGTTGTAGCGAGCAGTCCAAGCTTCTTGCGCGTTGTCATACTGGATCGCGGAACCCTCGTTCTTCGTGGGAGCAGCGGAGAAGCCGGAGAGTTTGGTCTCCTCTTCAAAGCTACGCTCAGAAGTTTCGGTTTCGTAGATCTCTTTATGCTCTTCGCCGTAGCGGGCATATTCCAGACCGAACAAAGCATTCAGACCGGGGAGCAACTCTTTAAGTAGTTGTGCACGTGAAATAGCCATTTTATGTTACTCCTTAAACAGCGACTGGGTAGTAGTAACCATGAGTGCCTTGGTTAAACTTAACCAAAACTTCAGGGTACATAGTGAACACGATGGTCGAACCGCTAGGAATAGCAGTTACGGAACCGGGCACAGCAATAGCTGCATTGATCGTGATGGAGGTAGTACCAGCGGTCAGACCGGCGGTAACAAACGAACCAGTTTCAATCAATTGACCATTGGGGGCCAAGTAACCAACGTCAGCGCCATACAAGATAGCGCTTGGCAAACCAGAGCCCGTCAGGGTAATGGTGGTGGAGCTAGAAGATCCGGTAGCAGACACAGCATAAGCGGTATCAGTTTGAACACCAACAACGCGCAGAGGGGTCTGAGCGGTAGTACCCAAAGTAGATGCCAAAGCTGCCAAGTACGAGTTACCAGTGTTGGCGTTGCCAGCAACAGCAGAACCCGTACCAGCTTGCCACAAACGGCTCAACTGAATGTTTTGACCAACCAAAGGCAAAGCAGCAGAACCCAGAGCCGTACCGGACTGGATCATTGCCATTTTGAACACTTGATCAGGATCATCCGCAACAATAGCTACGGCATCACCAGCCAAAGTCGAAGCGGGCCAGTATTGGCTGAACGTCTTTTGCTTGGTAACGGGGTTGGTGAAAGAGCAACCCAAGAAAACACCAACAATCGAATCGGTTGGAGCGGTGCTACCGGGGGTAGCTTCGCCGTTATCCGAGGTGATTGTGGATTGAACCACAAAACCGCGAACCAACTTAACGATGTCGCCATAGTAAATGTTACTTGCGTAACCATATTGAATAGCAACGCTGCGGGTAGAACCTGCAAACAGTTGCCCGCCGATCAAATTGACCGGCTTTAGGCCGTAGGGGGCCGAGACCGTAGGATATGCCATAAAAAACTCCTAAGTATTAAGAACCGGAACCAAAACTCACGCCTTTAGAAGATGTAGATTGACGTTCTGCAAACTTCTTCATACGTGGGTCGCTGTCCCTCATAAAGTTATTGTCCACTGATTCCATCTGGGCTTGGTTTTGGCTGGCGTAATAACGATCCATTGCTTCGACACGTTCTGTGGGCATAGCGCAAAGCATAAGTCCACCGATCTCCACATTACCGTTAGTAGCTCCATCCAACATCAATTCCGGATAATCAACTGCCTTTACTGGCTCCCAGCCATCGCGGCGCTTACGCGACACGTTTGTTGGATCTCCAACCGAGAGGATATGCGTGGCAACCCAACGGTGTGAGAGACCCGGACGGGGATTCGGATCGGGTAGGGTGCTAGAGGGTTTGTACTCATAGCGCATTTCTTTATCGCGTGACTCAAGTTCACGAGGGGTGCGGGTATCTGCTTTCATATTAATTCTCCAATTTCAAAACTTGTTCAGCGTACTGTTGATTCGTGAGTCCAAACTTCCGTGCAAGCGCTACTTGCGTCTGCGTCAGAGTCATAACCTTCTTCCCAGTAGACCGTGCGGCGGGAGCCACAACACTTACAGTTCTTTTTGGAGAACTTTCTGCGGCAGATTGCCGATTTGCATCACCGAATAACTCGGGGAAAGCAGACTTAACGCGAGCGTCAATGCGCTCGAAGTACTCAGGGTGATCAGAACTGATACCTTGAGCCACTAGTTTTTGATGCAACCCTAGTGCGTAGTTGGAGTATTCTTCAAATCCCGGCGCACCAAACCACTGGTTTTTTGCTTGCCAGCGCAAGGTAGCCTCATCAGGCTGGTTAGTTTGCGGAACCTGTTGCGTTTGTACCACATTATTTTCAATCGGTAAAGTGGCCGGTCGAAAATTATTTGCAGCAGCCAATCGCATTTTGGCGTCGGTAAGGGCTTCCTGAGCGGCAAGCATCTTTTCTGCGTCAAAGGCTTCTTGAGCGGCCCGGAATTTCTGGCGGGCCATTTCAATTTCTTGCTCTGCAGCGGACTTAATGGTGTCTCCATATTGCTTGGAGCCCTCATTAACATACTGCTTGAGTTGTTTGTTTTCGTTCAAAAGCTGTTGCGCCAAGCGCTCCAACTCTTGTTTTTCACGCAACGTAGCTTCTTTTACGCGGCGCTCATCATGGCGAGCATGTGTTAAATCCTTGATGCGTTTTTTAACGCTTTCGGAGTATGAGTTAATCTCATCATCCGTAGGATCTGCCACCTCTTTATCAAGGGGCTTACGGCCACGGTCTTGAATTGGGGTGTCATCTATGACGTTAATCTCAATGCCATCATCTGCTGGCGCTTTGATTTCTGCGTCGATTTCATCGGGGAATTTAAACTCTTCCATGCTTACTCCATTTAAGCGCGGCTGATGCCACGGGGATCGTCCACCACACCTTCGACTTGATCGTCGTTAATGAAGCGGAACTCTTTGCCGTAAATTTTGAAACGTGTACCGGCATAAGCCCGCACAATTACAAAATCTCCGGGTTTGCTCCAAGCTCCGCTTGGGAACTTGGTTGTATCTTTATACGCATCGGGGCCAACCTTCATAACAAACAACACGGTTGTTGAATGCTCTTCCTTACGAGCCCACTCGGATGGTTTAACCAAATCGAGTTCCGTGCCATCAATCTTGTCAGAAACATCTGGAACCATGCAAAGCAATTTAAACCCAGTGGGTTCTGGCAGCATGGTGCCTTTTTCTTCTGGTGTATCAACCTCCTCCGGAGCGGATTTGGGTTGAATTTGCGGTGGCAAAATCATGCCGGGTGGCAAAATAATATCAGTCATCGGATTCCTCTATCTGTTTAGCAAGGTCAAGTAAGTAACCCTCTGCGATGGCTAGACCCTGAATCACCCCGCAAAGTTTTTGATATTGGTCGAATGTTCCGCATTGCCCAGTGGCAACATCATCTGCGTAATTATTCATGTCATCCCGTATTTTCTTGCGCAGTACGGCTGCGAATTGATCAATCATTCTTCATCCTGAGTTGGTTGCGCCTCTTGCTGATTAGCTTGCATTTGGCGTTCGCGCATTGCTGCGTCGCGTTTGTGTTTTGCAATTTCCAAACCTGTACGCATTCCGGTTTGTTGTTCCGTAGATTGAATGTTGCGTTTGTGTTTTTGCACATCCACACCAACCTTCATACTTTCTAATTGCAGCGTTCCATCTACCTTTTCTTTCTCTAAGGCAAACTTCATTTCGTGGTTCTTTTGATTTAACTGCAGTTTCATTTGCTCAAGCTGCGCTTGGGCCTGAGCCTGCTGTTGTTTCAGTTGAACTTCTTGTTGTTTAATCTGCAGTTCCTGCTGTTTAATTTGCAGTTCCTGTTGTTGCATTTGAACCAATGGATCTTGGTTCGCCTGTTGGTTTTGTTGTTGTTGAGCTTGCTGCTGTTTCTGTTGCAAAACGCGCTGCGCAGCTTGCGCCATTAAAGAGGAAACGGCAACTTCAACCTGTGGTGGCATTTTTTCATTCTGCGCGGGCAATGCGGTACCCAGTTGTGCCTCTACTTGTTTGCGGTATGAGAATCCAACGTGCTCCGCAATATGAGCTTGCATTGCAGCCATAATCATTGGGGCCTTTGGGTTTTGCCCGACAAGCTGCATGATCTGTGGATCCTGCATTGCAGATGTGTGCACAGCAATGTGTGCATCATGGTCTTGGAAAGCAAAAGCTTTCAAAGGAGAACCCCTGAGCGCATTGACATTTTCTGAAACCGGGTCGGTCGGGAACTGATCGTCTGGCAGAGGAACCAACTTATCTGCATGCTTAATACCAAGCACCTCAAGCATACGGCGATGCAGTTGAGGCAAGTCATAGATATCCGGAGCCATCTGCGCCATTTGGATAACGGCTTGGTACTGCACCACACGCTGGCTCATTGTGGCTGCGTTGGGGTCGCTGACGGGGATGATGTCTACGTGAGAGAAATCAGAATGCTTGGACTTGCGGCCACCCTTCTCTGGGTCAAAGTCGTATTCGCTTGGGCAGTCATCACGAATGATTGCTGCAAGCAATTGAAGTTCTTGTTTAAACGAGTAATGCACACGGGCCTGTACGGCGGTCATTACTTTAAGCTGGCGCTCAAGCAGTGCTAACGTTGTACCCACGGGAGCTTGGCTGGACATGTCGCTAATCTGCATGTCTGCGGTAGCGGCAAAGCGTCGTCCCTCTTCAACAATGTTGTTGAGCAGGTTATAGAGAACTTGGCTTGGCTCTTTATATGGCAGCGGAAGAATGTTGTCCCGCAGAGCGCCCGAACCAATATCTACGTCTCTAAACTCTCCCGGCGCGATTGGCGTATCATCTCCCTTAATGCGCAATCCACGAGATTTAAGGCCTCCCGGTAGGTTTGAGAGCGTACCAGCATCGACAAGCTGCCGCATGATTGAGGTTGCTGATTTAGCAAATCCTCCAATGAGGTGGAACAAACCAAACCCGTAAGCCCCGAATCCGGGGATATATTGGTAGTGGACAAAGTGTTGGAGCTTGAGCTTGAGTTTGTCATCTTCTTTCCAGTTGCGGCGAACAGATAGAACCTGATTGGTTCCTTTGATGATAGTGACTACATAAGGCAGCGCAATGCCCGTCTCCTCGCCCTCATCATCCAAATCTTCAAATCCCTCAAGATCCAAGTCCACCATCATTTCATAAAGGGTGTAACGGTCATCGTTTAAATCACTAAAACCAGTCTCTTGGTCTTTGGCTTTTTGAATTTCATCCGACTGGCGCAAAGGTTCTGCAAGTTCAACATCTGCGTAAAAACCGCTTGCCTGCAGCTTCAAAATATCGTTTTTGTGCATACGCATAACATGCGTAACACGGGGAGATGTGCGGATTTCGGTGCAGCCATAAGGCAAAAGAACGTCTTCTGCGGGCACAAAAGCGGAAACTTGGCGTCCCAAATTGGAATCTTTGTACACCTTTTTGAATGAGGAACCTGCCGCAGGCAGACTCCACAGCATTCGTTCCATTTCAGGGCGGAACTCAGGCATTTTTTCAATCAGCTCGTAGTTCATGTCCTCTTGGACATTGGCTGCGGCCTGTTTTTTTTCCGGAGTCTCTGCGCCCCAGATGGTTGTACGTACTGGGCCTGCTGCGGGGAACATTTCGGTGATGGTTTCGGACTGAAAACGCACCACCGCCTCGGTAATCATTGGGTGAAACACCCCGGAAGCACCGTTCCAAGGCTCTGTGCGCTCCTCATACTGCAGTCCAAGCAGCTTTAAACCCGTGATATAGGCTTTTTCCCAGTCTTTACGGCTGTTTTTGTCATTGTCAGCCTCGCTTGCAAGCTCTGATGCCAAACTTTGGAGCATTGCATCATCTAAAACATCAACCAAGTTAGCAGAGAAGTCATCCCCGCTATCCGGAACAATATCAATATCGGTGTTTCCTGCGTGGATGTGTAGTTCTTTTGGATCTACGACCTCAATTTGGATCTCTTCTGCCTCTGGGGCATCTCCGCGTCCGGGCATAACCTTATCAATGTTTGTAGCCATAGCAATCCTTAGTAATAGGCGGCTGATCTGCGCCTGAAAATAATTGGTTCATCTTCTTCATCGGATGCAATTTGAATAAATCCGCCTTGGCGGAACTTCATCAGGGCTTGGCTGCTTGAGTCAACCAAGTCATCGTGGTCTCCATTTGGAAATGAAGCCAACTCATCCATAACTTCTTCTGCCCACCTTGTTTCAGGGCACCAAACAACCCCGGAAGCAAATAAATCCGCTATAGAGTTTACACGGCTAATTTTGTCATTGCCTTTGCTTGGTGTAAACCCTTGCAGAGGTATCCCCATTTTGCGTAACTCATAGATAAGCGGAGCACCAGCGGCGCGTTGCTCAATAATCAAGGAGTCAGGCTGGAACTCTTGATAAAGCTCATAAGCCTTAGCTTTTAGTTCTGGAAACTCCATACGCTGTTTAAATGCATCAAGGAGAATGATGTTTGTCTTCATGTCTCCATGCTGATTGGGATGGTCAAAAACACCCCAAGTTGTACAGGCGGAGTAGTCTGCGCGGTTGTTCTTTTCAAAGGCGGTGTCCCATGACTGAATGATGTAGTCACACTGCGGTGGATGACGGTCTTCCCACATTCTCCAGTCGCTGCGTTTGATAATTGCGCCTTCATTACCCGTAGGGTTCTGCTGGTATTGAGCTTCCCATTTGGCTACGGGGATTTCAGCCTTGATGGCTTCAAGCTCTTCCTTCTTCCAAAAGGCAGGCCACAGCGGGGTTCCAGATGGAAGCAATGCGGGGAACTCAATTACTTCCCATTCATCTACCCCATCCCCCGCAGACTTTTTCATTATCTGCCCGGTCAAGTCGCGCTTGGCCCAGCGGGTCATCACAATAATAATGGCACCACCCGGCTGTAAACGCTGACGCGGGCCAGATGTGTACCACTCATACACATTATCAAAGACCGCCGGATTGTTCTGTTTTGCTTCCTGCTCGGAGTGAGGATCGTCAATGATCAATAGATCAGCGCCCTTGCCAGTAACAGCACCACCAACACCAATAGCAAAGTAGTCACCGCCCTTATCCGTGTTCCATCGTCCTGCAGCCTTGCTGTCGGTAGACAGCTTGGTATCAAACACCTTTGTGTAGGCTTCAGAAGAAACAAGGTTCCTAACTTTCCGGCCAAAGCCGGTTGCAAGTTCTGCGGTGTGGGCAGTCTGGATGATCTTTTTCTCAGGGAACTTACCCAAGAACCAACTTGGCAAGAGGTAAGAGGCAAACTCAGATTTGGTATGCCGTGGAGGCATGTTGATGATCAATCTCTTTAGCGATCCATTGGCAACACGCTCAAAGGCATCAGCCATGATTGCGTGGTGTCTGCCCGAAATAAATACGGGCCACATCTGTTTGGCAAAGAACAGGAACGACTCTTTGCATCGTTCAACCCGATCCATCTCCAGCAAAGCGGTAATCTTTGCTCTTTCTGTTTCCGGCACTTTGTCCACAATTTGCAAAAAGCTGGAAACTTCTGTCTGCGTGAGGAGACTCATAGCTTTCCAATCTCCTTTACGGAGCGGTCTTTAAGAACCACAGAACGAAACTTGTACGGGCGGTTCTCAAGGTGTCCTTGTTCTTTTAGTTTATGGATGATCCTGTGGATGTTTGACTTTGAGCTCAGGCCTATGCCTTTAGCAATAACGTCATAGCTAGGCGACACACCGTGTAAACGGGTGTACACCTTTATGAAGTCATAGACAAGCTTTCCTTTTTCAGTCATACCACTAGTGTAAACGCAAATACGAACGTTCGCATTAGTTTTTAAAAATTTTATATAGGGGTGGGGGGTGTTGTAAGAAAACAACAGGGGGTGGGTGGCTAGGATTTGAATGAGTGGAATAGAGCGTAACGTCCGAGCATGCGACACGGCCAAAAGAGGGGGGTGGGGGCACGGTGGGGTCAGCCATACTCGGTATCCGCGCACCGCGAAACCCAGCAAAATAGTATCGAGATAATACTTAATACCCTCCGACATACTCAGCGTTTAAACATACTCTGATGCGTTTAAACATACTGCTGCAAAGCAGGGATCACATACCGCCAAAGTATCTGCAGAGTATCTGCGGAGTATCAGGTAATACCCTTTGAGTTGATTAACTGGAGGTGACCGGACAATTCTTTTTTGAGTTGTGCGGCAGAGGGAGCGGCTTTTGTAGTGTCTTCCTCCTTCACCGTGAACAGTCCCGATGCCTTCCCCATCAACTCCAAGGCCTTCAGCCTTGAGCTTTCTTGCTTTGCACCTTGTGCCATAGCCAAGAGGCTTTTGAGTACGTACCGCTTTGTGGCAACCACATCATCAGAGAGGTGCTCGATGGTCTCGCCCCACGCCTCCTCTAGCATCTTGCTTATGACTGGGTGCTTTGTCAGCCTATACGCTGAGGCGCTGAGCGCCCTGTCATTTGAGGTGTCGTTTGGGTATGCCTCTCTGTAGGCTTCGATGTTGGTCTTCCCTGCGGTCTTCGCCGCTACAAAGGCTAGTTGGTTGGTGGTGAGCTTCCTCATAGGTGTTACTGCCCCTACGGGTTTTCCGTCACTGCGTAATGGTGGTGCAGGGGAGTCAAGGGCAGCCTGTTCCGCTTCGCTCAGGGGTTCGGCGGGGTTTTCATCTGAAGGCGCGCTGATGGCGTTCAGCATCTTGAGGTAGTCACTGTCGGTCTTCATGGTCATGTGCCTTTGCTGTCGGGCTGTCGCCCTGCTGACGTTGCCCTGCCCAAGCGGGGCAAGACTGTTCGCACCCATTGTAAGTTATCCACAGGCTGTGGACAAGTCAAAAGTTATCCACAGCTTATACCCAAATGCTGTAAGTTCCACGTAAGTTTCACGTAAGTTCCACGTCAGTTTCACGTAAGAAAGGCGATAGAGCCACGATCTCGAGGCAGGTAAGGGGGTAGGTGCATGAACCCCTTAAAGTCGCTCAGATCCGTTCAAAATCTGACAAGTGCCACTTTTTTAAGCACATTTTGAGCGTAGTTGGCACGGCTTGTGCTACGCGCGTATCGCGCGATCTTATGGTTGCCTCATTGCCCTGATGAGTGCCTTTGGCACGGGTCAAATGAATAACCCTACGGTTTAGTCAACCAAATACAGATAGTTGTTGACAGGCTATATCGTTCAGGCAGAATTCATTCCGTGGTCAGGAAACGGGGTTGATGAGATTGCTCTCCCCCAGCCAACGAGCTTCCCACCACTAGCTGCTCAGGGCGACACACTGAGACAGCCGCGCAGGGCTCCAAGTACTACGCAAATGCGCTTTGATCCGCTCTGTCCAGCGAGCGGGGAGTTATATGGAATGAATGGGAGGGCTCGCAACGCCCCTTAGCCGTCTAAATGACCGCACCTGAGGTGATCTGATGCACCAAGAAAAGAAAACAGCATCAGCCCTGTAATGGGCTTTCCAAAGAGAGTCCATCACAGGGTGCTATTACCCTGCTACCGAAAGGCAAACCATGTTCCATATCCCTGCTCATCTCAATACCCAAAACCCTCCCGCTCAATTCACCCCCTCGAAAGGCTAAGACCATGAACAGCCTCAACATCAGCCCCAAGGCGTGGCTACTGCTACGCAGTATCGGTGCGATCCAGCCTGACGGCTCTGTGCGCGTCCCTGATGGGATGTCAGACCTGTTTGAGTACCGATGGGGAGACGGTTTGGTCACCACACCCAAGGGTCAGTCCACACTGGATAGGCTCAGGGGATGGGTCGCCTGACATTTCAGCCACTTGCCCCGCTGGTCGGGGCTTGTGAGTGCAATGTCGCACTATCACTGGAGAGACCATGAAAATCCGCTACGTATGGCAAGCCCACGGCATGACCTTCAAGACCCTCAAAGCCGCCCGCGCTTGGTGTGCCCTCAACCGTGATGGCATGAGCATCATTGCCCGTGTCAAGGTGGGAGCACCAGCATGATCAACGCCATTGCTGAATACTTTGACTCCCTCACTGACGCCGAGGCTCTCGCTGAGGCTCAAGCCCTGATTGACCAACTCACTGGAGAATGACCATGTATACCGCTCAAGTAAATGCCTTTGGCAACGTGATTGTCTGCAAGGGTGATACCGTTCGCAATTCCTACCGCATCGTTTACACGGGTTCTTATGCGGAGTGCCTCGACATCAAGGCGAGGGGATGGAAATGAAGCCAGTAGCCCTTTTTTTGCGTGACTTGCTGGGCGCGGTTTTCATTGCCGCGCTTATCGGTTGGCCTTTTTTGGTGTGGCTTTGGAGGCAATAAAGTACAGCCCCGCCGTGCGGGGTTGTGCTGTGGTGCCTTACCACGTTGGCGCTTTTGCCATATTTTTGGAGATGATGATGGACGATGTTCAATTTGCCACCCGCGAGGAGTGGTTGTGTGCGGCGGTCGAAGAGTTTCGCGCCGTGTTTGAGGCTGAGGGTTTCCCCATTGCACAGCGCATTCGCGTGTCGTGCGGGTTCCCTTCCAATGCCCGCCGTTCGGGCGCAATCGGTGAGTGCTGGGCTGACACCGCCTCCGCCGATAAGACGATGGAGATCCTGATATCCCCCGCCATTGCGGACACCCACAAGGTGGTCGAGACGCTGGTGCATGAGTTGTGCCACACCACCGCTGGCGCGATGAACCACGGGGTGACCTTCAAACGGGTTGCCGATGCCTTGGGGCTGTTGCCCTCTGCGACCAAGGGTTACAAGGCCACCTACGGTGGTGACACGTTTAAACAACGATTCACCCCGATGATTGCAAGCTTGGGCGCTTACCCTCACGCCGAGTTGTCCCTGACAACCCGCAAGACTCAGGCTACCCGAATGCTCAAGGCTATCTGCCCCGCCTGTGGATACACCGTGCGCCTCACTGCTAAGTGGGCATACAAGGCTAACGGATCGACACCGAACCTGCCCTACTGCCCCAACGATCAAGTCACCCTCACCCTCGCATAAGGACTCACCATGAACAAGCAAGAACTTTTCTCCCACATTGCCGCTCTCCCCATGTCTGCCGTCAAGGCCGCATACGCCGACTTGATCGGTGGCTTCTTCAACGGCAAGACCGCCGCCGCTGGTGAGTTGGCTGGGCTCATTGCCCGTGGCGACATCACACTGGATGCGGTGATGGCTCACGCACCGCAGACCTCTGCCCCAGCACCTGCCAAGGGTGCACCGGAGGTTGCCGCAATGCAAAACCAACTGCTCCAGCACGGCTCCGCCCTGTCCAACATCAGCACAGGAATGGATGATTTACGGGTGTATCACAAGCGTTTGGAAAGCACTGTCGCTAGTCAAATGAACCAGCTTGGCAATGACCAGCAACTGCTCAAGGGCTACATCGACAAGCTGGACACGTTCGCTGGTCAGGCTATCACCGAGATGACCAAGCGCACCGACCTGCTCAAGGATATGGTCGATGACCTGTCCAAGACCCAGCGTGTGACTGATCCCGCCGAGGTTGCCTCCGAGGTTCGCGCCGCTGTCGCGCAAGCGTTTAAACCTTTTGCATTGCAGGTGGCTCTCGCTGGTGCCGAGTCTGTGGTTGGCGAGATGGTTGCGGTCTCCCGTGTGGATCGCAAACCTGCGGTCGAGGTGTTCGGTGTCGAGGTCAAGGACGCCAAGGGCAATGACCTGATGGTTGATATCTACGATGATGTCAACGCACCTGCGGTCGATCCCAACTTTGTGTGGTCTGAGTCGATCCTCAAACACCTGCTGCTGTCGCAGACTACGGGAGAGAACCTGTGGTTCGGTGGCGAGAAGGGCACGGGCAAGAGCGAGACCGTGCGACAGTTTGCGGCCAAGACTGGGCGCGGCTACTGCCGCATCAACTTCCACAAGTACACCACGTCCGAGGACTACATCGGTTCGGTGGGCTTGGAGAACGGTCAGACCGTGTTCAAGGAAGGCGACTTCCTGCGGGCGTTCACTCACCCTGCCACGCTGATCCTGCTGGATGAGATCACCAACGCAGACCCTGCCGCTCTCGCTACGCTCAACGGTTTCTTGGAGCCCAACAGCGCGGTGTCGTTCGGTGGTGCTGTTCGCCGCCGTGCCTCGGATGTGCTGGTGTTCGCCGCTGACAACACGTTGACCAACGGTGATGAGACCGGACGGTACTCGGGTACCCGCTCCATGAACAGCGCGTTGGCTGACCGCTTCTCGCGTGTGATTGCGTTTAAACACATGACCCTCGACAAAGAGGTTGAGGCTGTCATGCGTCACACGGGTTGCAAGGATGGCTTGGCTCGACTGGTGCTCAAGGCGGTTCACGCCTGCCGCGCCAAGGTCGAGACGGGCGACATCATTGACGCACCATCTATTCGCAGTGTGCTGGCATTTATCCGGTCTGTAGGTGTGCTGGGTGTGGATGAGGCGTGGGCAACGTCCATTGGCAACCGTCAACCCTCCGAGTCGGCAACGGCAATCGAGGGCATCAAGGCCGCATACATCAGTGCGGAAAAGATCAATCAATACCTGTGAGGTTTATATGCGCCGCATGAATGGAATTCAATTCCGCGAAGGTGTCGAGAAGGCTATCTACAAGATCGCCTCTGACCTTGGCTCCCGTGTCACCATCTACTGGACTTACGGTTTGGCAACCGCTGGTATCAATCACCACGGCAATATGCACCTGTCCAACGTACCGGACGATGCAGTGGTTACTCAAGCCCTGCTTGAGAAGTACATCGGGTACGGTGTGCATGAGTTGTTGCACCGCCTGTACACCGACTTCTCTGTCCGCGACAGCCACGAGTACGTTGACGCTCTGCACAACGCGGTCGAAGATGCATGGATCGAAGGCAAGGGCATTGACCTGAACCTGACGGGCAACATCAAGGGCTTGCTGACCACGCTGTGCAACGGCATGGTGGCGGAGGCAATGGTCAAGGTGCAGGACTGGTCGAACCCAGCCCAGTACCCCTTTGCCTTGGCCGTGTACTGCCGTGATCACGCCGACAAGGTGCCATTGGCTCAGGGCTTGGAACCTATCTTTGCCGAGGCCAAGAAACGCATTGCCACCTGCAAGAACAGCGATGACACCTTGGGCGTTGCCCAGTGGGTTTTCAGTCAGCTTGGACAGCTACCTCAGTCAGCCCCCAAGAAGGGGTCTCAGAAGCCCGCAAAGGGGGCAAATCAAGCCTCCGGCAATGCGGGTGAGGGTGAGGGTGCGGAAGACGGTTCGGACGGTTCTAGCGAGGGTGGTCAGGCGGGTGGTCAGGATGAGGGGCAGCAAGCAGGCGCCGCAACCCGTCCATCAACCCGCAAGGCAATGGAGGTCGAGCCCAGCGTGGGTGATCCCCAGCAGAGCAATGGCAGTGGCGACACCTACAGCAGTTCTCATGTTCGGGTCAAGCCTCACATCAACAGCAAGCACAAGCCCCGTGACCTGACGGTCAACGTGCCTGCACGGTTGCGCTATGAGGTCAAGAAGTTGTTTGAGAATTCTGCCAATGAGGAGTTCCAAACCAACCGCCGCGCTGGTTCGGTCAACGTCAAAGCCTTGCACAAGGTCGGTCTGTCTGATGCATTATTTAAACGCCGTCTTGAGACAGAGGGCGTTGACTCTGCGGTTGTGATCCTGCTGGATGTTTCGGGCTCCATGTTCTACAGCAACCAAGTCTACAAGGAGGACGGTTCAGGTGTGGAGTTAATGGCGGCAATCGACCCCAGCATCAAGGTGTGCGCCGCCCTGTCTGACAGCCTCAAGAAGGCGGGGGCAAAGGTGTCCATCCTGACGTTCGGTGACACGGTCTCTGTGCTCAAGGCGTTCGATGATCCGGAGGCCAAGATGCGTGAGCGTCTCGGCTTGGTGTGTGACGGTGGTAGCACCAACGACTACACCGCCATCCGGTACAGCCATCAATTGCTGATGGGTCGGCCTGAGCAACGCAAGGTGCTGTTCGTTCTGACTGACGGTGTGGGTGACCAGCAGTCCGCGCGTCAGCAGTGCATTGCAGGTGACAACTTGGGCATCACCACCATCGGTGTCGGCATCCTTGAGAACGTCTCGCAGACGTACCCTCAGTCGATCCGCATCAACAACCTACATGACTTGGGCACTGCTTCATTCAAGCAGATCAAGTTGGCGGCATAACACAACGGGGGCTCAGTCCCCCATGAAAGGTACAACATGAAAGTAAGTGACATGACAGGAGCCGCTCTCGACTGGGCGGTGGCTAAATGCGAAGGCATCGAGAACGGTTACGGTATGTGGCTTGGCACCCAGTGGCTTGGCATCCCATACAGCACCGAGTGGGTGGATGGCGGGCCACTCATGGAGGGTGCGGGTATAGGTGTGTGGATGTATGAATGGAACGACCAAGGGGAGCCCGAGAAAGGGTGGTATGCAGAGGACGCAGAGGGCAACCATGTGCGCCGAGGGGATACCCCACTTATTGCAGCCATGCGCTGCTACGTTGCGTCCAAGCTGGGCGAGGACATTGACCTACCGGAGGAACTGCAATGATTGATACCAGTACCTTCATGTGGTACACACGCGACAAGACCGCAACCGTTTGGGCTCACGCCGAATCGGGCGAAGTACTTATTGCCGATTGCTACAACAAGAACCTGACCACAAGTAGTCAACGTTTAAACGCACGTTTGATTGCGGAGGCACCCGTCATGTTTGCGTTGCTACAGGAGGCATCAAGCACTATGGACTACGACCAATTTGAAGTGTTTGCTGGGATCTTGCACCGTGTTAGCGGTAAAAGCGATCCGCAGTGATGAGTGGGACTTTGTAGTCGCCGTCAGGAAGTACCCCGCGCTGGTGGAGTTGATAGATCAACCCCCCAGTGTGGGTGCCTACATCGAGTATGACGGGGCTTGGAGGGTGTACCGGACGGGCTATGACGGGTTCAGGAAGTACAGGGGTAGATTCAAAAGTTTGATCGGGGCTGTATTCAACGCCCGAAATGCTGTATAGTCGCCCCCGTTGAGGTCGCGCTCGACAGTTGAAAGCCGTTAATCATGCATTGGCTCTCGGGGATTCTCGGGAGGCGCGACCCAGTGCATGGCTAACGGCTTTTTTCGTTTGCGACCGAAACCGTACTCCGCACGATAGCAAGCACCCCAGTCGTGGTGGCGCGGAAGGAAAGCGTACACGGTATGCCGAAAGGCTAGGGGGCAGTTCCCGAACAATCCGTGCGGCTGGTCGAATATGCAAGCCGAGGGGTGCAGCTAACGCTGCCATGCATATGCCGTGAGGCGGTGAAACCAATCTCCCACTTACTTCATTCGCTTGGGGTAGGGGGGTCTTTGGGTGAAATTTATTATGCCCGCAGGGCAAGAAGGGTTACATGAGACCGATATACGAATCAGAGGAAGACCTTAAAAGGGAAGGCGGCGTTGCCGCCATCATTGAGGCTCAATGGAACTGCAAGCTGGTAAAGCTTCCCATCAGCTATCACTTGGACTTTGCTGCAACTAGGGGTGCCAAGTGTGTTGCATTCTGCGAGGTGAAGACCCGCAACTACAGCATGGATAGCATAGGACAAATGGGCGGGTACCTGCTGAGTCTGCGAAAATGGACTGCCGCGAGGGATATATGTTTGGCCTCGCAGGTGCCGTTCATTTTGGTTGTCAAGACCTTGGACGGCGTGTACTATGCCTCCTTTGCGACCGACTTTCTACCGGACAACCTGCTGGTGCGGGGCAGAAAAGATAGGGACGATTGGCAGGACATTGAGCCCTGCGTCCTCTTAAAAACAAACAGATTTACTAAGATTGCATGATGCAAAAATCTAAAGTTTATGTGAACGAGACAGAAGACGAAGAAGACCTGTGTCCAAAGTGCAACGTGCAGAGGATGGAGTCCGAACCCTCTAAGCCAAACCGAAATGGTTTCCGCACCATTAAATGGAAATGCATGGCTTGCCAAGAGACGGGCTCCTACAAGTTTGATGCACACGCAGGGTGTGTTAATTGGCCCAACTGCGATGAGTTTGGTTGCGGCTCTTATTAATAGTTTAAACGCAGAGGAATAAATGATGGCACGGGATTACAAGCGTGAATATGAAACGCAGAAAGCAAGGGGTGAACACCCCGACCGCATGGAACGCCAACGGGCGCGTAGAAAGCTGGACGCAGAGGGCGTAAGCCGCAAAGGCAAGGACGTTGCCCATGTCAAAGCCCTGAGCAAGGGCGGATCAAACAAGGACGGTGTTCGCTTGGAGCCAGCATCCAAGAACCGCTCCTTTAAAAGACGCTCTGACGGTTCAATGAAGTGATCGAAGAAGCGATTGCTCATGCCCGTGGGGGCAGGATTGCTTGCCCCTACTGTTCCCCCGAACGCAGAAAATCAAACGCCAAAGACATGACGATTAGCCACCGTGCAGACGGGGCTGTTGTCTATCACTGCCACCACTGCTCCGCCAGTGGGTCTATTCAACCAACCAAGCCGGAGAAATATATGCCCCCTGTAATTTCTGTAGAACAGAAAAACCTTGAGCCCTTCCACTACGATTACCTGATGACAAGGGGTATATCGCCCGAGGTGGCAGACAGCATGGGGCTGTTCGGGGCAAACAAGTTCTTCTCAAAGCTGGACAAGCACTCAGACGCCATCGGCTTCCCCTACTACTTGGATGGCAACTTGGTCGCGGTCAAGTACCGCAGCGTTCCGGACAAGGCGTTTACACAAGATGCCGGAGGCGCTCAGACATTCTTTGGTATCGACCTTGTGAAGAAGGGTAAGCCCATCATCATTGTTGAGGGTGAGATTGACTGCCTGACCCTGATGCAAGCTGGGGTTGAGAACGTGGTATCTGTTCCATCGGGCGCACCTATGACCGTTGCTGCGGTGGGATCTGAGGACAAACGGTTTGGCTACGTTCGATCCGCCGAGGCGGTTCTAAAGGCCGCTCCCTACGTTGTGATTGCAACCGACCAAGACACCGCAGGCCAAGCCCTCGCAGAGGAACTATCCCGCCGTATTGGTAAGTCAAAGTGCCGCCTTGCAACCTTCCCCACCAAGGACTTGAACGAGTACTACATGACCAAGAGCCAAGACATTCAAGCGGTGATTGCTACGGCAAAGCCGTACCCAGTGGCGGGTTTGAATTCTGCATCGTCCTACGCAGAGCGGGTGAATGCATTACACGACTTGGGAGACGGCAGGGGGCAGAGTACTGGGTACCACTCCTTGGATCAGATATTCACGGTTGCGCCATCTCAATTGACAGTGGTTACGGGGTACCCATCATCGGGTAAGTCCAACTTTGTGGATCAGTTGATGTGCAACATTGCAGACAACAGCGGATGGAAGTTTGCCGTCTGTAGCTTTGAGAATCAACCGGAGGTGCACATCACCCGCCTGATGGAGATTCATACCCGCAAGCGGTTCCGCGAAGGTCAGAACCAAATGTCAGATGCAGAGCGTGATGATGCGTTTAAATGGGTAGATGATCACTTTGTTTTCATTGACCACAGCGGAGATGAACCCTCCACCTTGGAATCCATACTGGAAAGAACCAAGGCCGCGATTGACCAAATGCAGATCAACGGAATTGTGATTGACCCCTACAACTACATTGACCTGACCCGCGATGGACTGACCGAGACCGAGGCCATCTCTGCGATGCTGACCAAGGTACAGCGGTTCATTAAGTCAACGGGCGTTCATGTGTTCTTTGTGGCTCACCCTGCGAAGATCAACCGTTCGGGCGTGGATCAACCCCGACCTGACGGCATGAGCATCAGCGGGTCAATGGCTTGGTGGGCAAAGACCGACAACGGCTTGACCGTGCACCGCAAGGAAGGCTACGTTGAGATTGCGGTATGGAAGTGCCGCTACCGCTGGGTTGGAACTCAGGGCGAGGTGGCCTTGATATACAACAAGACCGCAGGTAATTACACCGAGGCGATTGACGCTTTTTGACGTAGAATCATCCCGCGTTCTCTCCTTGATCACCCCGTTCGGCTTGCCTTGCGGGGTGTTTTTTTTGGTGCCACCTCCGGTATGCAACGCACGGTAATCTCAGCCCTTGGGTTATCCGGATCAAGGTGCCAATAGCAATGCCGCTCCTTGACCTGTCGGTCGTTCGCATAGATGTGGCCTTGCAGTAAGTCCAGTATCAGCGTCTCATCCAAGTCAGGTCTACGCGAAGCGTAGTAGATATGCAGAGTCATGCACAAGTCGCCCTCAAGCAACTGATCAAGTGTTTGAATTTGCTGTTTAAACGCATCACTATAACTAAGCGCCTTCTCGGACTTGATCAGTCTAGACATGCCGCCGAAGCGAACCATCCTGCGACTGTTGCTTTTTGATGCGGGTTCACCGTAAATAATTAGCGATATATCTTGCACACTGTTCGGTATAGCGATATACTCTTCATTGTCTTCCATTTGCCAACCTTTCTGCCAACATTATGAAACTTACCAACATCTACGACCTCCCCCCTGCGCTGGTCAACGCAATGACCAAGGACTCCTACACCAAGGGTGCCTCTGAGTATAGTGTCACTGGGCTATTACAGCCACCTAAAGTTGCCTTGCTACGCAAGAAATACGATGAC